>Ga0209429_10000048_pt1 | contig 81733 bp, 74 predicted proteins | sample BarGraNGADG00212_3_FD_184493 | JGI IMG/M metagenome (GOLD analysis project Ga0209429, IMG submission 184493) | Arctic peat soil microbial communities from Barrow, Alaska - Barrow Graham LP Ref core NGADG0004-212 (SPAdes) (version 2) | ecosystem: Environmental > Terrestrial > Soil > Wetlands >... | reverse complement strand
AGTGTTAAAGTAGAGCAGAATGGCAACGCTCATAATCCGCAGGACAGTGTCAAATTGTTATAAATTTGCATATAATATCATTGGTTGTTAGTTGACATACTTTCGGCACTCTGCTACAATATAAATAGTGTCAAAATCATCTACTATTCATTGGGTATCTGCTTCAAGGTGCAAACGAATTTATTGAGAATCGGGTTCATTCGTGAAAACAGGGAAACATAGTTGATGGGCAAGTTGGATCTCGGGCAATTATTGGCATATTGCGTCGACGATTTTAATTTGTTAATTTAGCAGGATAGGAAAATCGAGATGGTTCAACAACGATGCCTGTATAGCAGAACTGAATTGGGAATATATGGAAGCAGGGGTGTGCAATGGTGTTAATGGTTTCTGTAAACGATAATAGAAAGGAGGGTGGCATTTTAGGCTTTATCCGGCTGCTTCCATACAAATAAAACGGAGGTCAAACTGGTATGAAAAGATCGTTTGTATTACTGATCGTATTGATGATGATCTGCACGACACTTCCCATGCTTGCGGGAGCTGAAGGGTTCAACTGGCGTGCGCAAGAAGGCACGAAGCTGCAGGTAATGTTCAACCAGCACAACTATCAGAAAGCCGTCACGGACTATGGCAAGATTAAAGAGTTTGAAGCACTGACCGGAATCACTGTTGAATATTCAGTGACTCCGGAAGAGAACTATTTCGACAAACTGAATATCGCGCTTTCATCTCAGAGCGGTGAGCCGGATATCTTCATGACCGGCGCCTATCAGGTTTGGGAATATGCCTCCGCCGGCTTTATGGAGCCGCTGGAAGGCTACATCAATGACCCGGCGAAAACATCCCCTGACTACAAATTTGAGGACTTCTATCCCAGCATCGCGGGCACCCTCAGGTGGGATCTCGTTGCCGGACATCCCGTGGGATCGGGTTCACAGTGGTCCATCCCCATGGGATATGAACTGAATGACATCGCATACAACTACAAATATTTCCAGGACAAGGGCATCGAACTGCCCAAGACAACCTCGGAGCTGTACGAGCTCGCCAAGAGTCTGAAGGAGTGGAACGGAACGGGTTCCTATGGCATTGCGGTTCGCGGAACGCGCAACTGGGCGACCATTCACCCGGGCTATATGTCCCTGTTTGCCACCTGGGGAGCCAAGGACTTTGAGGTTGTCGACAACAAGCTGGTTTGCAAGTTGGACAGCCAGGCCGCCATCGACATGACCGACTATTGGGTAAAGCTGATCGTGGACGGCTCCTCTCCGCAGTGGGCCACCTTTACCTGGTATGAAGCGGGCTCACACCTGGGCGCCGGCGTCGCGGCCATGCTGTATGACGCGACCTGCAACGGTTATTTCCAGAACTATCCCGAAGGCGCTTCGGCCCAATCCGGCAACCTGGGTTGGTATCCCGGCGTTGTGCCGGATGGTTCCGGCCTGACTGAAGCGGACATCAAGTCCAATGTATGGGTATGGTCGATGGGCATGAACGCCAGCTCCAAGAATAAGGACGCTGCCTGGCTGTTCCTGCAGTATTTCACCAGCCCAGAATTCATGCTGTTCTCCGGCACTGATGCCGCCTGCGCTGACAGCCCGCGCGCATCCGTGGCCGAATCCGAGAAGTACAAGACCATCGTTGGGAAATCGATTGGATACTTGGAGGCCCTTAAAGTGCTGCTTCCCAACGCGACCATCCAGTTCACCCCTCAGCCGTACTTCTTTGAGACGACGACGGAGTGGGCGGCGACCCTTCAGGATCTGGTGGAAGAATACCGCAGGAACGGCTCTTGCGATACCGCCGCGGCCATGAAGGCGCTGAAGGAAAAACTTGATATCGCGGTCAGTGATATCATCATTAAGTAACGCATAAAGCCTGCCTATTGATTCTGTTTCTTTCAGCAACAAGGTCCAAAGAGAGATAACCTCTCTCTTTGGACCCGTTCTAAGGAAATCGGGGCTGCGAAGAAACGCATGGAAGGAGTTGCCAAGCCTTGAATAATCTTGTGGGTACCCATTCGGACGGCAACATGGGGATGACGTCAGGGGTCAATACTGTTCCGTTCAAAACGCGCGTCAGACCCTATTTGATTGTGGCCCCGGCATTGCTGATCACGATCGGCATTATGATTCCGTTTGCGATGGCGATATATTTCTCGCTCACTGCCTATACGTTCAGGATTCCCAATTCGACATTCGTCGGTTTTCGGAACTGGACAAGGATGTTTGAAAACCCGCAGTTTTGGAACGCGATGAGCGTAACGCTCAAATACGCGTTCTGGTCCACGACCGTGGAAATGCTCCTTGGGCTTGGCATCGCGATGCTGCTTAGCAACCTAAAGAGTAGATTTTCGCGCATCATGCGCGTGGCGTTGATATTCCCGCTTATGGTTGCCCCTGTTGTCGGGACGATTATTTGGCAGCTGATGCTGCGAAGTTCAGTCGGCATCATTGACAAAATGCTGAATGTTATCGGAATTTACGAGGCGCAGTGGGGCGCGTCGCATCAAACGGCGATGATGACCGTTGTGATGATCGATGTGTGGATCAACTGCCCCTTTGTGATCATCCTGATTCTCGCGGGGCTCCAGTCCCTGCCAAAATCCCCATTTGAATCGGCGAAAATTGACGGCGGAAGCGCTTGGTTCAATTTTAGGAACCTGATGCTTCCCATGCTCAAACCCTGCATCCTGATCGCGCTTCTGTTCCGTCTGATGGCAGCGCTGCAGGAATTCAGCATCATCTTTGCCCTGACGAAAGGCGGGCCCGGAGACACGCTGATGTCGCTGTCCGTCACCGCCTATACGCAAGGGTACATGTATCAGAAATTTGCCTCCGCGCTTCCCTTGATCCTGATTTTGTGGGTGCTGGTGAATATCGCCGCCAATATCATTGTGAAGGCCTGGCGCAAAGCCCAGTATCAGGCCGCGGGAAAAGAGATGGAAGAAGCGGTTCCGAAGCACGGCCGGAAGGGCGCGAAACAAGCCGTCAGGGAAGGGGAGTGAGGATATGACCGCTCGCAAAAGACTCGTTGCTATCCTTCAAAACGGAGGACTTGCGATTTACGCAATCTTCGCACTGTTCCCTTTGCTTTGGATGTTTATTTTGACCTTCAAATCGGACGCCGAAATGCTGACGACCACCTTTGTCTTTACCCCGACACTGATCAACTATGAACAGGTATTCTTCTATTCCGATTACCTGCGCTACATCAGGGACTCGTTTATTGTCTCCACCGGCGCTGTGCTGATTTCAGTGCTGGCGGGCGTGCCGGCCGCCTATGCTTTCGCGCGGTACAGCTTCAAAAAGAAGGAGACCATTGCGTTTCAGATTCTTTCCTTCAAGTTTGCGCCGGAGATCCTGGTGGTGTTGCCGTTGTACATGCTGTATCGCCAGATGGGTATATACGACACCTATCTGGGCTTGATTTGGGTGTATCAACTGATTTCCATGCCCCTCATCATCTGGGTCGTGCGCGGATATTTCGAGGATATTTCCGTAGAAATTGAGCACGCGGCACAAGTGGACGGATACCCTTGGTGGCAGATCTTCCTGAAGGTCCTGCTTCCGCTCATCAAGCCCGGTCTGGTTTCATCCGCCTTGCTGTGCTTTATTTTCGCTTGGAACAGCTTCACGTTCCCGCTGTTGCTGGCTGGGATTAAGGTTGAGCCCATCACCGTTGCCGCGACGAAATACCTGGCGCAAAGCACAGTCCATTACGGACAGATGGCCGTAGCCGCGACATGCTCGGCTCTGCCTTCCATTATTTTCGCGGTTGTTATCCAAAAACATTTGGTGCGCGGCCTTAGCTTTGGCGCTGTGAAAGGATAATGCGAAATGGCAAAGATTGAGCTGATCAACGTCACCAAGCGCTTTGGCAAAGTGACAGCATTGAAAAACGTAAGCCTTGAGATCCATGACAAGGAGTTTTTTGTGCTGTTCGGGCCTGCGGGCGCCGGCAAAACGACGATTCTCAATAATATCGCGGGGATCCAAATTCCGGAAGAAGGCGTCATCAAAATCAATGGGGAGATCGTGAACCAGGTCGACCCCGCCCACAGAAACGTAGCGATGGTGTTTGAAAACTACGCGCTGTACCCGAACAAGACAGTGTATGACAACATTGCTTCGCCGCTTCGCAGCCCAATGTACAAAAAGGATGAGGGATACATCAAGAACGCTGTGATGAAGGCGGCGACCCTCATGAAAATCGATATGCTGCTGGAACGGCTGCCCAGCCAGCTGAGCAACGGGCAGCGCCAACGCGTAGCGTTGGGAAGAGCGCTGGTACGTGACCCGAACGTGTTCCTGTTGGATGAGCCATTGGCGCACCTTGATGCCAAGCTGCGCAACCTGATGCGCGGCGAACTGAAAGAGATGCAGCACAACTTCGCCACCACTTCGATTTATGTCACACACGACTTTATGGAGGCCATGTCGCTGGCAGACCGGATTGCCATCATTGACAAGGGCGAGATCATCCAGGTCGGAGTGAGTGATGAAATCTACTATATGCCAAAGAATCAGTTCGTCGCGCAGCTGATGGGAGACCCTGAAATCAATCTCCTTGCGTGTGAACTGGTTCAGGACGATCGAGGCTTCACCTGTGTTTGGGAAGAGGCCCCGTACCACCCGTTCCGCCTACCGGAGGAGCCCGAACTCTTCAAACGGTTCAAAGCGCTTGAAGACAACAAAGTGCATTTGGGTGTCCGCCCGCAGAATACCCACTACCATTTTGAACCCGTTGATGGCTCGATAGAAGGCACGGTTTATAGCTTTGAAACCATAGGGAACAAATCCGTGCTGACCGCGCAGATCGGGAACTCTCATGTCCGAACCATCGCGCCCAACGGACTGCCGGTGAAGTTGGACCAGCCGATCTTTGTTACCGTTGATATTGCACGAGTAATCTTATTTAACGGGGTAACGAAGGAATACATTGGCCGCTATGATGAAGCTGATGTGATGAAACTGGTTGAAGAGCAGAAGAGCGAATCATCCAAGGAGGCGGGAGAAAACCATGGCTAAATTGGTGATTAAGAACCTGTACAAGCGCTATGACAACGCCGGGAAGAAGAAAAAAAAGGCGCCGATGAACTCTTATGCTGTGGATGATTTAACGCTGGAGTGCACGCAGGGGGAGTTTGTTGCGCTGCTGGGCCCGTCCGGATGCGGAAAAACAACGACATTGCGTATGATTGCCGGGCTTGAGGACATCACGCAGGGGGATATCTTCATCGGCGACGTATGTGTGAACAATGTCCCGCCCAAGGACAGGCGCATTGGCCTGGCGTTTGAGGATTACGCACTGTACCCGCCTCTGACTGTAAGGGAAAATATCGCTTACAATCTGCGTGCGAAAAAAGTGAACAAGGCCGAAATCGACCGGCGCGTCAACGAAATCGCGAAGTTGATGAACGTCGAGTCGCTGCTGGATGCGATGCCGATCAAACTGTCCGGTGGCCAGAAGCAAAGGGTGAATATCGCGCGCGCGATCGTGCGCAGACCCGAGCTTCTGCTGATGGATGAGCCGCTGTCACACCTTGACGGAAAGATGCGCCAGGCGATGAGAACGGAAATCAAGCGCCTGCACAACGAAATCGAGTGCACGTCCGTATATGTGACGCACGACCAGTTGGAAGCAATGTCCCTGGCGGACCGGATCGCCATCATGGACCTGGGGAGACTGCAGCAGTTCGGGACCGCGATGGAAGTGTATGACAACCCGGTGAATGAGTTCGTGGCTGCGTTCATCGGCGAGCCTCCCATGAACATCCTGCGGACAACGGTCATCAAACATGAGAACGATTTCTACTTTACCTTCAAAGACAGTAACTTAAGGATTCTGATCCCGCACCGTTACTACAGCAAGGTGCACGATGGTTTTGAGGTGAAAATGGGCGTGCGCCCGATGGACCTGTATGTTGGAAGCAAGGAATCAAAAGGAACCCACGAACGTGTGGCCGTCTTTGAGAACCTTGGCGATGAGCGGCGCATCGGCGTGCGCGTAGGGGATAATCTTGTCATGCTCATCACCGCGGATGAAAAGCGGTACCGGCACGGAGACGTAATCAAGCTGGAAGTGAATGAACAAAAAACGCACCTATTTGATCTGGAAACCGGAAACAGGATCTATTCCGACAAATGACTTCGAGATAATTTATTAAGGAGGACGGCAGAATGAGCAATCTTCCCAAAACAATGAAAGCGCTTGTGGCCTACGCGCCCAGGGACTACAGACTGGTGAAAGACTTTCCCGTTCCGCGCGCGGAGGGGGATGACTTGATCGTCAAGGTCGAAGGCTGCGGCGTATGCGCGGGGGACGTGAAAAGTTTCGCCGGCGCGAAAAGCTTTTGGGGTGGGGACGGCTTCCCGGTGTATATCAAGGCGCCTGTCATTCCTGGCCATGAGTTTGTAGGCACAGTCGTTGAAACTGGACCTGACCAAAAAGAGTTCAAGGTCGGTGACCGCGTCGTCTCAGAGCAGATCGTGCCCTGCAATGAATGCAAGTTTTGCAGGTCGGGCCGTTATTGGATGTGCCAGAAGCATGATTTGTACGGATTCCAGAACAACGTGAACGGCGGGATGGCCGAGTATATGCGCTATCCCCACAATGCTTTGAAGTATAAGATTCCACACGACATGCCCCTGGAGCAAGCCATGCTGATTGAGCCATACGGATGCAGCAAGCACTGCGTCGACCGCGCGCAGATAACCAATGAGGATTTTGTTGTCCTGTCAGGGGCGGGCACCCTGGGCTTGGGCATGGTGGGGGCAGCCAGAAAATGCAACCCGCACAAGCTGGTGGTGCTTGACATGAATGACAGGCGCCTTGAGAAAGCGTTGGAATTCGGCGCGGACATGGCACTCAACCCATCAAAAGAAAACGTGGTCAAGAAAGTCATGGAAATGACAGACGGATACGGGTGCGACATCTATATTGAGGCTACGGGGCACACTTCCAGCGTGACCCAGGGCCTGGAAATGATCCGCAAGATGGGGCGTTTTGTCGAGTTCAGCGTCTTCAAGGAGCCCGTATTGGTAGACTGGAGCATCATCGGCGACCGCAAGGAACTGGATATCCTCGGCGCGCACCTGAGCCCCTATTCTTATCCGTGGGTCATCCAATGGATCCAGGACGGCACTATGCCCACGGCCGGTGTCGTCACCCATAAGTTCAGCCTGGACGATTGGGAGGAAGCCTTCAGGCTCGCGTCCAAAGCCGCGGACGACACCCTAAAAGTAGCAATCATTCCCAGCATGTAAGGAGTGCCAATTTTGGAGCTGCGCGAGGATGTAGCCCCAAAATCATGCAATCAAGCCGCGCATGCAACGGTTTGGACACAGGAAACTAACAGCGTTTTACCGGAGTGTTTCTGCTAATGACAGATATGTAATAAGTGCATCGCCGTGTATACGAGCAACGATTTGGAGGGAATCATCATGCAGCGCATTTTAAATAATCCCGACCTCATTGTGGACGAAATGCTCAAAGGGTTTGTCAAGGCCCATCCGGACATCGTTCAGGCAACCGAACATCCCCGCGTCATCAAGCGCAGTGATATGCCGACAGGGCGAGTTGGAGTCACCACCGGCGGAGGAAGTGGCCACAAGCCCGCCTTCATCGGGTATATCGGTGAAAACCTCTGCGACGCGGTAGCGGTGGGCGAAATCTTCTCATCTCCGGCCGCCGCGGCATTCCTGAGCGCGTTCAGGGAGGCGAACCAAGGCAAAGGCGTGGCCTGCCTATACGGCAATTACTCCGGTGACAACATGAACGTCAAGATGGCAATGAAAATGGCCAAAAAAGAGGGGATAGAAGTCAAAACCGTTGTCGCGAACGACGACGCCGCCTCCGCGCCGAAAGACCAGCGGGAGAAACGCCGTGGGGTAGCCGGAGAGATCCTGATGTGGAAGGTAGGCGGCGCAAAAGCAGCCACAGGCGCTGACCTGGACGCGGTCATTGTCGCCGCCCAGAAGGCCATCGACAATACCCGCAGCGTTGGCATCGGCCTTTCACCCTGCACCTTGCCGGCTGTTGGCCATCCCAATTTTAAGATCAAAGACGGCACCATGGAAGTGGGCATCGGCCATCACGGGGAGCCCGGCGTAGAGGTTTGCCCGCTGGAAAGCGCGAAGGAAATGGCAGGCCGGATGGTTAACATCATCCTTTCGGATTATCCGTTTGAGGCGGGGTGTGAAGTCGTGGTGCTGGTCAGCGGCCTTGGCGCAACGCCTATCATGGAGTTGTACGTATTGTATGATGAGGTGGAAAAGCTGCTCAGCGAAAAGAACCTGAAAATCCACCGTTCCTATGTCGGGAATTATTTCTCTTCCCTGGACATGATGGGGGCCACCCTTTCGGTAATGAAACTGGACGGGGAGCTGAAAGAGCTGATTGATATGCCCTGCTACAGCATGGGCCTTAAGCAACGCTGACCAGAGGTGATATATGGCAAAGTTTCAAAACACGGCCGGAAAAGCAATCCTGCAGAAGATGATTGCTTCCATACAGGAAAACAAAGCGTATCTTGGCGATATTGACGGGCTGATCGGTGACGGCGACCATGGCATGAACATGAACAAAGGTTTTTCGATGTATCAGGAACAGCTTGGCGACCGCGAGGTTTCCTTCTCAGACGGCTTGTTTGATCTTGGGCAGGTGCTACTCAACCAGATCGGCGGGTCGATGGGGCCAATTTACGGGACTTTCTTCTCGGAAATGTCCGACAAGGCGGATGACGCAGAGTATATCGACCTTTCCTTGTTTACCGGCATGCTGGAAGCGGGCTTGGCGGGACTGTATGAGATCATCGACGCGCGACCCGGGGACAAAACCCTAGTGGACGCCTTGCATCCCTCCATCGAATCCTTGAAATCAAGCATGCAAGCCGGGAAGGGCTTCGCAGAGGCGCTGTCCGGGATGAAAGACGCGGCAGAAAATGGAAAGGCCTCGACGATTGACATGGTGGCGAAGTATGGCCGCTCAGCAAGGCTGGGCGAACGGTCCCGCGGAGTGCCGGATGCCGGCGCCACATCCTGCAGCCTTATTTTGCGTGCCATGGCAGATGGGATTCTGTCAGAGTTGCAGTAAGGGAGTGACGTGATGAAATTGAACACCATTGCGATAGGCTGCGATCCCAACGCAGAGGCGTCAAAACAACTGCTGATCTCCTTTCTGAAGGGCAAAGGCTACGAGGTCACGGATTTTGGAAGCGAGGACGTCATCTATGCCAACGTAGCGATTCAAGTCGCCAAGGCCGTGGTCGCTGGTGAGTATGACCGCGGGATCCTGCTGTGCGGGACGGGCCTTGGAGTGTCGCTGGCGGCAAACAAGGTGAGGGGTGCTTTCGCGGTTCCCCTGAGCGATGTGTATTCCGCCGAGCGCGCGCGGCTGAGCAATGACGCGAATATCGCGTGTTTCGGGGCGTTTACAACCGGGAGCAAACTGATTGAAAAACTCGCGGAAGTATTTCTGACCAATGAGTTTGTCCCCCATTGCTCTTCTCAGCCGAAGGTAGACAGAATCCGCGAATATGAACGGAAGGAACATCGCTAGGTGCGTCAAATCCGCTGTCCCGGCAAAGATGTTTTTACCAAACCCAGAACTTCCGCAAGGATTACTGATTCTGTTTCGCTTTGGTATCCACTCAGCCTTCCGGCTTTTCATCGAGTTGGGAGCGGAATGGGGCTTTGGGTGCGTCCATGGAAGCCTTTTTGTGTTAGATCTCTTTACTGAGGCGTTCCAGCATGTTGTTTGAAGCAGTGCGCAAAATCACCTGCAGACTGGAATGGAAGCGCCGCGAAACAGGAGGAAGTGCCATGAAGTATTTTCTCGGATTGGACAACGGCGGAACAACGACGAAAGCCGCGCTGTTTGATTTAGAAGGACAGGAAATCTGCGTCAGCAGCATGGGTACGCGCATGCTGACGCCAAAGCCTGGCTTCACCGAGCGCGACATGGAGGAGATGTGGCTGGCCAACTGCCGTGTCATCCGGGAAGTGCTTGAAAAGTCAAAAATAAGCGCGGAGGATGTCGCGGGCGTTGCGGTCTGCGGCCACGGCAAGGGTCTCTACCTCTGGGGCAAGGACGGCAAGCCTGTGCGCAATGGTATCATCTCGACCGACAACCGCGCATATGCCTATCCCTTGCGCTGGAAGGCGGACGGCACGGAGGAGAAAATCTTCGCGCTTTCCTGTCAGCACATTATGGCTTGCCAGCCGGTGGCGCTTCTTGCCTGGCTGCAGGACAATGAGCCGGAGGTCATGAAGAATGTGGCGTGGGTGTTCGAGTGCAAGGACTATGTACGCTTTCGTCTGACAGGCGAGGCCCGCGCGGAGATCACCGACTATTCCGGCGCGAATCTAGTCAACCTGCACACACGTGAATACGATGACGAGTTGCTGGCTCACTTCGGGCTTTCGGACATCCGGGAAGCGCTGCCGCCGCTGTGCATGTCATCTGAGATTGCAGGATATGTCACATTGGAGGCTGCGCAGCTGTGCGGCCTGAAGGCCGGCACGCCGGTAGCCGGCGGCATGTTCGACATCGATGCCTGTGCCATCGCGGTCAATGTGCTTAACGAGAACAACATCTGCATGATTGCGGGGACCTGGAGCATCAACGAGTATCTTCGCAGGGCGCCTGTAACGGATGGGAAGGTGCTGATGAATTCGCTGTTCTGCCTGCCTGAATACTATCTCATCGAGGAGAGCAGTCCGACCTCCGCAGGCAACAACGAGTGGTTTGCCTCAAACCTCCTGCCCGAGGTGCGCGCAGCCGCGAAGGCCGAGGGGCGCAGCGTCTATGAGGTGATGAACGAATGGGCAGGAACGATACCGGCAGTCGAATTCGTGCCGGTGTTCCTGCCGTTCCTGATGGCGAGCAATGTGCATCCAAACGCAAAGGGCACATTTGTTGGGCTGAGCATGAACCACACGCGCAGGCATCTGGTGCGAAGCGTTTATGAAGGTATCGTGTTCTGCCACCGCTATCATTTGGAGAAGCTGTTGGCGACGCGCGACAAGGCGCCGGAGTGCATCCGGCTTGCGGGCGGCGTGGCGCAGTCAAAGGTATGGACGCAGATGTTTGCGGACATCCTCGCTCTGCCGGTGGAGACGGTAGCGGTCAATGAGACGGGTGCGCTGGGCTGCGCCATTGCGGCGGCGACGGCGGTGGGAATGTATGCAACGCTTGAGGATGCTGCAAAGGCGATGTGTCCAATGGGGGATCGTATCATGCCGGATCCTGAGACCTATAAGGCATACAACCAGCGCTATGCACTTTACAAAAAGACAATTGAATGCCTCGATCCGCTCTGGGACGACATGCAGAACTGTATCGAGTGCAAATAGAGGAAGGCGGCATGGAGTACAAACTGGGGCTTTACGAAAAGGCGATGCCCCCGGGCATAAGCTGGGAGGAGATACTCACCTCGGCGAAAGATGCTGGTTTTGATCATGTTGAAATCAGTGTTGACGAAAGTGATGAGCGGCTGGCGCGGCTCAACTGGACGGCGGCGGAACGGTTGGATCTGGTAAAAATCATGGCGCGGACCGGCATGCCCATCCGGACCATGTGTCTGAGCGGTCACCGCAGGTATCCGCTGGGCAGCCACGATCCGAAGATCCGGCAACGCGGCATGGACATCATGGGAAGCGCGGTGCGGTTGGCCTGTGATCTGGGCGTACGCATCATACAGCTGGCCGGATACGATGTATATTATGAAAAGGACGATGCCCAGACGTGCGCGCTGTTTGTTGAAAACCTCAGAAAGAGCGTGGCATTTGCTGCCAAATACGGCGTGACTCTTGGCTTTGAGACGATGGAGACGCCGTTTATGGACACTGTCTCCAAGGGAATGAAGTATGTGAAGGAGATCAACTCGCCTTATTTGGGTATGTACCCGGACCTGGGCAATTTGAATAACGCGGCCTTTCTATACGGTTTGGACATTCTGGAAGAGATTCGCGCGGGCGAGGGCCACCTGTTTGCGATGCACCTCAAGGAGACTGACGAAGGCATATACCGCGACATGGATTTCGGAACCGGCCGCGTAGACTTTGTCTCCGGAATCCATGCGGCGCTAATTGCCGGCGTTCGCCTGTTCGCAGCCGAATGCTGGGACGATGGTAGGGAGGACTGGCAGGGTAAGATCCGATCTGTCAGCCGCTTTCTGCGGGAACGCTTTGAGCTTGCTCAGTTATAGCTGAACCGGGAATAGGGCAGGCATCCGTGACAAATGTAAGGAGGTGTGATTGCATTTCGCCTGGCGGTTCAAACTGCCGGACGCCACGCCGCGAGAAGCGGTTCAAATAGGTCGGATTCCAAAACATCAATACACTAAAAAATGGAGGATAAACAAATGAGCATTCCAAAGACGATGAAAGCATTGGTAGCCTACGGGCAAGGCGATTACAGGTTTGAAGAAAACTACCCGGTGCCGGAGTGCGGCCCGGATGACCTCCTGATCAAAACCGAAGGCTGCGGCATTTGCGCGGGCGACCTGAAATGTGAGCACAACGCGGCCATGTTCTGGGGCGACGAGACGCAACCCTCGTGGGTTGAGACGCCTTTCATCCCGGGCCATGAGTTCCTGGGTGTCGTGGCGTATGTCGGCGAGAACGTCAAGGGCTACAAGGTCGGCGACCGCATCGCGGTGGACCAGATTGCGCCTTGCAATGAATGCCGTTTCTGCAAAAGCGGTCGCTACTGGATGTGCCAGCCGCATAAAATCTACGGTTTTTTCAAAGATTACTGCGGCGGCATGGCCGAATATGTGCGGATACCAGTCAAGCACTCCGTCATTCATCCGGTGCCTAAGTCCTTGACACTTCAGGAAGGCCTTCTTATTGAGCCCTATGCCTGCTCCAAGCATTGTATTGACCGTGCGCAGATTGAATGCGATGATATCGTCGTTCTCTCCGGTGCGGGGACGCTGGGCCTGGGCATGGTCACCTACGCTAAGATGCGCAGCCCGAAGAAGCTCATTGTGCTGGACATGATTGACAAACGCCTGGAGAAGGCGAAGGAATTCGGCGCCGACATCGTATGGAACCCCTCGAAGGTCAACGTGGTCGAAGAGATTATGAAGATGACCGATGGTTACGGATGCGACATCTACATCGAGGCGACTGGGCATCCCTCCTCGGTGGTGCAGGGCCTTAAGATGATCCGCAAGCTGGGCCGCTTTGTAGAGTTTTCCGTGTTTGCCGAACCGACGACGGTGGACTGGTCCATCATCGGCGACCGCAAGGAGCTGGACGTGCTGGGTGTGCATCTGAGCCCCTATTGCTTCCCCTTCGTCATTGAGAACATCACCAATGGCAAGCTTAAGACTGATGGTGTCGTGAGCAGTCTTTTCGAGCTCAAGGATTGGGAGAAAGCCTTTGAGTACGCGACCGGCAAGCACGGCGATTTCAAGGTCGCGTTCAAATTCTGATCGTGGCGTGAATTGGCCATCTTGAGAAGATAATGATAGAAGCCTTCCGGCGCAAGAAAATCAGTCTGCATCGGAAGGTTTCTTGCATATGGCAAAAAACTACGTGTTATGTGCGAAACAGAAGGCTTGGACGTTGGAAAACATGGCCCGCAAATCACAAATCTGTTTAGCGCTGTCCTACATGGATGGAGTACAATAAAGTTCGCAATTTGGTGAAATGGAGGAGAAAAGAACCACTGGAGTTCCAATAGAATGATGTTAGCGCCAACATAGCAAAGATGCAGTCAATGGTTAATACTACGATTCCACAAGTCTAGTTCATTCCTGCGTAGAGCTATTTCCCCTTGACAAGATATGAGAAGGATGACAAGAAAGCATCCGTTTACGCTGGCGGAATGCACTGTAGTTGTGCAGTTCATTGACAGCAAAGAGGATGCGATACTCTACAAGAAACTGGAAGTACTGCATCTAAAGATAGAAGGATACAAGAACACCGAGATAAGTGCTATCACAAAACACAGCACAAGCCGGGTGCGTGCTCAGGTATGCGTCTTTATCAACAAAAGTATTTCCCATTTCGAAAAAGATAACCGCAAAGGAGTGAACCGCCGCAATTTGACATTTGATGAAGAAGCTAGGCTTATTGAGATATCAGAAAATACGGTTATCTGCGGCTGGCGCCTGATACAATCCACGGGAAGAATTAGTGAGAGCGTGCGTTGCTTCCTTAAATACAGCGACCCTAGCATGGCCGCAGAACGCATGCTAATCCTTCGGCGCACATACTGGCAAATTGAGAACAACTTATACTGAATGCTGGACACGACATTCCATATGGATAGCAGCCGGGCATGAATAGAAAAGGCCGCTGAAGTCCTGAATATCCTTCGAATACTCTGCTTGCAACTGATCAAGTAGGAGTCAAGCGTTAAAGTGCCAGTGCAATCCAAGTGCTTTAGGTGCAAATATGGCATTCTTTTTATCCTCAAAGTCCTCGGTATCTCTCATAACTGAACTCGTGTGTGATTGCCTTGAGAATTCGCCCTGCCTGCATTGACAGCCTCAATCAAAATGTGTATGCTAAGGTCAATTAAACGTTTGTATACGCCGGAAAACGCTTGCGCGCGAGGCGGAGGGAGGATGCATCCATGCATGATGAGTCTATTGAGTCGCTTGGCAGGGCCATCGCCCAGGGACAGGCCGTTCTGGGCATAGAACTGGGCTCAACCCGCATCAAAGCGGTGCTGATCGGGGAGGACAGGATGCCGCTCGCCTCCGGCGCCCACGCCTGGGAAAATAGGCAGGATAACGGCGTGTGGACTTACGGCCTGGAAGATGTGTGGGCCGGCATCCAGGACTGCTATAAACAGCTGCAGACAGATGTTCAGGCACGCTTCGGCGTGGCGCTCACCAAGCTGAAAGCCATCGGCATCAGCGCCATGATGCACGGCTACCTGGTCTTTGGCCGGGATGACCAGTTGCTGGCGCCCTTCAGGACCTGGCGCAACACAACGACTCAGGAGGCAGCAGCGCAGCTGAGCGAGCTATTCCGCTTCAACATTCCCCAGCGCTGGAGCATCGCCCACCTGGAGCAGGCCATCCTGAACAAGGAAGAGCATGTTCCCCAAATCCGCTTCCTGACAACGCTGGCAGGCTATGTGCACTGGCAGCTAACGGGACAAAAGGTGCTGGGCGTCGGGGACGCCTCGGGTATGTTCCCTATCGACAGCGCGACAGGCGACTATGACGCGAAAATGCTTGGGCAGTTTGATACCCTGCATCCCGCGCTTGGAAAGCGACTTAAAGACCTGATGCCCAAGGTGCTTAAGGCAGGCGAGGCTGCAGGCGTTCTTGGTGAAGCGGGCGCGAAGCTGCTGGACGTTTCGGGGAAGCTGCAAGCCGGCATTCCCCTATGCCCTCCGGAAGGCGATGCGGGCACGGGCATGGTCGCTACCAACAGTGTGGCGCCCTGCAGGGGCAATATTTCGGCGGGCACTTCCATTTTCGCCATGATCGTGCTGGAGCGTGCCTTGAAGCGGCACTACGAAGAGATCGACATGGTTTGCACGCCGGACGGCAGCCCGGTAGCCATGGTGCACTGCAACAACGGCTCCTCAGACCTGGATGCCTGGGTTGCCTTGTTTGAGGAACTGACCGGCGTGATGGGCGCGAAAGCCGACCGCTCGGCGCTCTACGGCAAACTGTATCGCCTCGCCCTGGAAGGCGAGGCTGACTGCGGCGGTCTGCTTGCCTACAACTACTTCGCGGGTGAACCCATCACGCAGACAGCGTCCGGCAGGCCGCTGTTTATCAGAATGAGCAACAGCCGCTTCACTTTAGCCAACTTCATGCGCGCTCACCTGCTGTCGATGCTGTGCACACTCAGGCTGGGCATGGATATCCTGTTTGAGCAGGAGTCTGTGCGCGTGGAGAGCCTCCTGGGGCATGGCGGCCTGTTCAAGACAGAGCGCGTGGCGCAGCAGCTGATGGCGGCCGCCTTGCAGACTCCTGTGGGTATCATGGCCACCGCAGGCGAGGGCGGCGCCTGGGGCATTGCCCTCTTGGCCGACTTCATGGCACACAATCAGGCAGATGACACCTTGGGCGACTACCTCTGGCAGCAGGTCTTCCGGCGCGTCCAGCAGAGCCTGATCGAGCCGGTGCCCCAGGATGTGGAAGGCTTCGAAAAGTATCTGCAGGCGTATTCAGAGGGCCTGGTCATTGAACGATCAGCAATTGAGACACTATCATAAGGAGGAAATCCTCATGGCAGCACATGGATATGAACTTTGGTTTGTGGTGGGCAGCCAGCATCTGTATGGACCCAAGGTGCTGGAGACTGTGGCGGCGCGCGGGCAGGAAATGGCCAAGAGCATGAGTGATTCGGGCCTTTTGCCCTGCCCTCTGGTCTATAAGGGCACAGCTAAAACGTCAGAAGAGATCAGCGTGGTGGTGAAGGAAGCCAACTACACGGATCACTGTGTGGGCGTCATCACCTGGATGCACACCTTCAGCCCCAGCAAAATGTGGATAGAGGGGCTCACGCACCTGCAGAAGCCCTACTGCCACTTTGCCACGCAGTACAACCGAGCCATCCCTAACGAAGCCATCGACATGGACTTCATGAACCTCAACCAGTCTGCGCATGGCGACCGCGAGCACGGCTTCCTGGGTGCCAGGCTGCGCCTGCAGCGCAAGGTGATCGCAGGATACTGGCAGGATGCGAAGGTTATTTCGCGCATTGGCGATTGGGCGCGCGCCGCCATCGGCGTTGCCTTCAGCAAGACGCTCAAGGTGATGCGCTTTGGCGACAATATGCGGCAGGTCGCGGTGACCGAAGGCGACAAGGTGGAGGCGCAGATCAAGCTGGGCTGGCAGGTCAACACCTGGCCAGTTGGGCAACTAGTGGAGCATATCGAGAAAGTTACCCAGGCGCAGGTCGACAGCCTGCTCAAGGAATATAAAGAGAAGTACGTGATCAGCACCCAGGCGCTTGAGCCTGTGCGCTATCAGGCCAAGGTGGAGATCGCCATGCAGGAGATGCTGGATCAGGAGGGCTGCAAGGCTTTCACTAACACCTTTGAGAATCTTTATGGCATGGACCAGCTGCCTGGCCTGGCCACCCAACGCCTGATGGAGAAGGGCTACGGTTACGGCGGCGAAGGCGACTGGAAGGTCAGCGCCATGACCGCCATCGTCAAGGCCATGGCACAGGGCAAAACAGGCGGAACCAGCTTCATGGAGGATTACACCTACAACCTGGAGGAGGGACGCGAGCTCACCCTGGGCGCCCACATGCTGGAGGTCTGTCCCAGCATCGCGCAGGATAAGCCGCGCATCGAAGTGCATCCACTCGGCATCGGCGGCAAGGAAGATCCCGCGCGCCTGGTCTTTGAAGGGCGAAGCGGAAAAGCCATCGTGCTGTCCCTGGTCGACATGGGAGGCCGCCTGCGCCTGATCTGCCAGGATGTCGAGGCCGTCAAACCGATCTTTGACATGCCAAACCTCCCTGTCGCCCGCGTTATGTGGCGCGCGATGCCTGATCTGTTGACAGGCGCGGAGGCCTGGATCACGGCAGGCGGCGCCCACCACTCGGTGCTCACCTATGATGTCAGCGCGCAGCAGATGGCGGACTGGGCGCGGATGATGGATATCGAATTCGTGCATATTGACAAGAATACGACTATCGACAAGCTGGAGCAGGAGCTCTTCCTGGCCGACCTGGCCTGGAAGCTGAAATAAGCCATGCTGGAAAGCCTAAAACAAGCCGTCTTTAAGGCAAACCTGGCCTTGCCAAAGTACAAGCTAGTAACCTTCACCTGGGGTAATGTCAGCGGCATCGACAGGGCGCTGGGTTTGATAGTCATCAAGGCATCAGGCGTTGCCTACGAAACCATGCGCCCTGAGGACATGGTGGTGGTATCGCTTGAGACAGGTGAAACAGTGGAAGGCAGTCTTCGCCCCTCGTCTGACACACCTACGCATCTGGCGCTGTACAGGGCCTACCCGGAGCTTGGCGGCGTGGTGCACACGCACAGCCCCTGGGCGACCACGATGGCGCAGGCCGGACTTGATATCCCTGCCTTGGGCACCACCCACGCCGACTACTTCTACGGCGCCATCCCCTGTACACGCCTGATGAAACCGGAGGAAATCGAAGGGCCGCCCGGTCACTATGAGGCCAAGACCGGTCAGGTGATCATCGAGCGCTTCCAGACGCTCTCCCCCATGGATATCCCGGCCGTCCTGGTGCACAGCCACGGCCCCTTCACCTGGGGCAAAGACCCCGATGAGGCTGTCCACCACGCGGTGGTGCTGGAGCAGATATGCTTCATGGCCTGGCATGACATTGCGCTGGGCAAAAACAGCCCCATGCAGCAGGTGCTGCTGGATAAACACTATCTGCGCAAGCATGGCAAGGACAGCTACTACGGGCAAGGCTGATCCCTGCTGCGCCGCATTCTATACCTGGTCTGTTGGTGTATGGAAAAAACCGCAATGGGGCCATGTTTGTGCAATGGCCCTTTTTGCGCTATACTCTGCCTGATTTCGCGGCGGGAGGTTGTTCATGGACTGGATGGAAGTCAGCGTGCATACAAACACACTGGGCGCGGACTTGGTCAGCGCCTGGCTGCAGGGCTTTGGCGTCAAGGGGACGCAGATCATCGACCGCGCGGATGTGCCCGACCCGGCGCTGCCATCGGGCTATTGGGAGCTGATCGATCAGGTCCTGATCGACCAGATGCCCAAGGACGTGATCGTGAAGGCCTGGTTTGAGCAGACCACGGACCTCTTGCCGCTGCGCGAGAAACTGAAAAACCTGCCGGCATTGGCTGGCTTTGATCTGGGGACGCTGGCGCTTGAGATCAGCCAGGTGCAGGAAAAGGACTGGGCGGAGTACTGGAAGCGCTTCTATAAGCCCCTGCGCCTGGGTCAGCGCCTGGTGGTGCGACCCAGCTGGGAGGCTTATCAGGCTCTGCCGGATGACCTGGTGATCGACCTGGATCCCGGCATGGCCTTTGGCACGGGGACACATGAGAGCACGGCTCTGTGCGTGGAGCTGATCGAGAAGCACTACCGGGGTGGCACGGTGCTGGATCTGGGCACCGGCTCTGGCATCCTGGCCATCGCCGCGGCGCGCCTGGGGGCACAGGAAGTGCTGGCTATCGATATCGATCCCCTGGCTGTGCGCACTGCACAGGAGAATGTCGACAAGAATAGCCTCTCCTCCATGATCAGCGTGCGCCAGGGCGACCTGCTGCAGGGCATCAAGGGCAGTTTTGGCTTTGCTGTGGCCAACATCCTGGCCGATGTGATCACCATGCTGTGCGGTCCGCTCAAGCGGCAGCTGAAACCCGGGGCGATCTTTGTATGCTCCGGCATCATCAGGGAACGTGAGGACGATGTGCGCGCGGCTTTACAGGCAGCAGGATACATCCCGCTTGACCGGCTTGTGAAGGGCGAATGGGTCGCCCTGGCGGTACGGGCCTGATGCAGAGCTACTTTACACTGGAACCAGCGGAAAGTCGTATGCGGCTTGACCCTGAGGACGCGCGCCACCTCATCCGAGTGCTGCGGGCACAGCCAAAGGAGCGCATTGCCGTGGTTTTCAGCGATCAGCGCTATGAAGCAGAGCTGGAGATAGAAGGGAATGCCGCCTTTGTGCACCTGCTCAAGCCATTGCCAAGCGCCGAGCCTCGCTGCAATGTCACCCTCTACCAAGACTTGCCCAAGGGCGACAAGATGGATCTGATCGTGCAGACCTGCACGCAGCTGAGGTGCACTGCATCGTGCCCTGTTTGATGCAGCGCTGTGTTAGCAAGTGGGAGGGCGGCATCACAGCGGAGGAAGTAGCGCGTCTGCCCGCGCGGCCGCTCACGCTGGTGCCGCGGATCCTGCGCACGCAGACGGCGGGGATGGCCGCCATCACCATGCTGCTGATGCTATCGGGCGATATGGAGTAAGGGAAGCGAAGTGAAAACAAAGCAGCCCCCGGATACTGCAAAGCCGATGGAGAGCGACACAGTTTACTGGAACAGGAGGGCGGCCTTCTATGACAAAACGGTTGGGAACAGGCGAGGTTTTCATCGCGACCAGATCACCCGGATCAAGCGAGCGCTTAATCCTGAGGATATTGTCGTTGAGATCGCCTGCGGCACCGGTGTGATCGCCTGCGCGGTGGCTTCCCACGTCAAAGCAGTGTACGCAAGTGACTTCGCCCCGAGGATGCTGGAGATCGCCAGGCTCCGTGCGCGCAGGCAGGGATTGGGCAACATGCGATTCGCACGTGAGAACGCCTGCGCGCTCAGCTGCCCGGACAGCTGCTGTGACGCCGTCATCATCTGCGCGGCCCTGCACCTGCTGGCGCAACCTAAGAAGGCAATGGCCGAGATTCGGCGGATCCTCAAACCCGGCGGCTTGTTATTGACGTCCTCCTATCTGGCCAGGCAATCCCTGATGAACCGCCTGGGCAATGCGCTGATGAGCATGGGCGGTTACCGGGACAGGCAAAAGTGGAACGCAGAGGCCTTCCTGCGCTTCCTGCAGGATCAGGGTTTTGCGGTGAAGGACAGTTGCCAATATACGGTCTTCCCAATCCCGGTGCAGTATGTGATTGCGCAGATGCAGACTTTAAACTGAAAGAGGATAGGCCGCAGATTGAAAACCGTTGCCTTTTACACCTTGGGCTGCAAGGTCAACCAGTATGACAGCCAGGCGATGCTGGAGCAGTTTCTGCAGGCGGGCTTCGAAGCCCGGGATTTTCACGAGCCGGCGGACGTCTATGTGATCAACTCCTGCGTGGTGACGGGTGTAGGCGAAAAGAAGAGCCTGCAGGCGCTTCGGCGTGCCATCAGGCAAAACCCAGGCGCAGAAATCGTGCTCAGCGGCTGTCTGGCGCAAAAAGAGGCAAACAGCCTGCTCTCCACCGGTGCACGGCTGATCCTTGGCAACCAGCGGCGCGGCGAGGTAGTGCAGCTGCTGCAGGAAGCCATCGACACGGGAACACAGCTTTCGGCAGTTGATGAAGTGAAACGCGTGGCCTATGAACCGCTGCAGATCAGCTCAAGTGAGGGCCATACCAGAGCTGTGATGAAGATACAGGAGGGCTGCGACCGCTATTGCAGCTATTGCATCATCCCCTATGTCAGGGGCGGTATCCGCTCGCGAGAGGTGAAGGATATCCGTGCGGAGGCCGAAAGGCTGGCGCAGGCGGGGTATCTTGAGGTGGTGCTGACGGGCATCCACCTGTCAAGTTATGGACGGGATCTGTCAGGCGAGACCTTGCTGGATGCCATCCGGGCGGTGACGCAGGTGCCAGGCATTGCGCGCATTCGCCTGGGGTCGCTTGAGCCCGTGATAGCAGATACGATTTTTGTATCAGCACTAAAAGGGATCAGACAGGTTTGCCCTCAGTTCCATCTCTCGCTGCAATCTGGCAGCGACAGTGTACTTGTGCGAATGCGCCGCAGGTACACGGCGCAGGAGTATCTGCACTCAGCACGCCTGCTGCAGGTTGCCTTCCCGGGTTGCGCGCTGACCACCGATGTGCTGACGGGATTCCCGGATGAAAGCGAAGAGGAGTTCCAGCAGACTCTGGATTTCTGCCAGAAAGTTGGCTTTGCCAAGCTGCATGTCTTCCCCTTCAGCGCAAGGGCAGGCACGCAGGCAGCCTTGATGCCCGGGCAGCTGCCAAAGGCGGTCAAGGAAGCACGGGCGCGGGAACTGATCAGGCTGGGTGAAACGCTTGGCCTGGCCTATCGACAAGGGCTGCTTGAGAGCGACCAGGAAGTTCTGTTTGAGGAGGAGAAGGACGGCGTGGCCAGCGGTTACACGCCCCAATACATGCCAATACGGGTGCCGGGAGGGCAAAGGGGCAAGCTGGCCTGTGTGCATCTGCAGACGCTGCAGGATGATGGTTTCCTGGGCAGCCTGTTAAGGGATAATGAAATGGAACAAACAAAGGAGGAAGCGCGCCATGGCTGAAAATTGTCTGTTTTGTAAGATCATCTCAGGGGAGATCCCTTCCCGCAAGGTCTGGGAGGATGAGCAATGCTACGCCTTTTATGACATCATCCCCCAGGCAACTACACACATCCTGCTGGTACCCAAGCGCCATGTGGCCGGCCTCAACGACACGGAGGTTATGCCGGACGCCGAACTGGCCTGCTGCCTGCGCGCGTCCAAGCTGATTGCCAAACAGGAGGGGATAGACCAGAGCGGTTACCGCCTCGTGTCCAACTGCGGGGCGCATGCCTGCCAGAGCGTGCAGCATCTGCACTTTCATCTGCTGGGTGGACGGCAGCTGTCAGAGAAAATGGGTTGATTCAGATCATCTGAAAACATTCCGTGCCCTTGTCCAGAGTCCGGGTTTGGGGTATACTCTATGCAGGTAAATATGGGCCATGAGGCCAATGACACAAAGAGGAGACATGACCATGAGCAAGAAAACGCTGCGTGATGTGGATGTAAAGGGCAAACGGGTGCTGGTGCGCGTGGATTTCAACGTGCCCCAGGACGATAAGCTGAAGATCACAGATGACAGCCGCATCGTGGGGGCGCTGCCCACGATAGAGTACCTGATGCGCCACGGCGCCAAGGTAGTATTGTGCAGCCATTTGGGCCGCCCCAAAGGCGAGTTCAAGTCAAAGTATTCGCTGGCGCCTGCGGCAAAGCGTCTGTCTGAACTCTTGGGAAAGCCGGTGACGATGTGCAAGGATGTCATCGGCCCGGACGCTGACGCGGTGGTAGCGGGGCTGGAGGCCGGCGAAGTGTGCCTGCTTGAGAATCTGCGCTTCCACAATGAAGAGGAGAAGAACGACCCGGAGTTTGCCAAAAAGCTGGCAAGCTATGGCGAGATTTACGTCAACGACGCCTTTGGCACGGCGCACCGCGCGCATGCCTCCACTGAGGGCGTGACGCACTATCTGCCCGCAGTCTCCGGCTTCCTGATCGAGAAGGAGCTGAAGTTCCTGGGCAAGGCGCTGGAGGACCCGGAGCGGCCTTTTGTAGCGATCCTGGGCGGAGCGAAGATTTCTGACAAGATCGGCGTGATCAACAACCTGCTGGAGAAGGTCGATGTGCTGATCATCGGCGGCGGCATGGCCTACACCTTCCAAAAGGCGATGGGCGGCGAGGTTGGCAAAAGCCTGCTTGAGGCTGACAAGGTGGACTACGCGCGCGAGATGATGGAAAAGGCCAAGAAGAAAGGTGTCAAACTGCTGCTGCCCATCGACACGCTGGCGGCCGATAGTTTTGCCAACGAAGCCAAGACGTTGGTCGTCAAGACCGGCGAGATCCCCGCTGATTACCAGGGCCTGGATATTGGGCCGGAAACCATTAAGGTATTTACGGAAGCGATCAGATCCGCCAGGACGGTCGTGTGGAACGGGCCGATGGGCGTGTTTGAGTTCCCGAACTTCGCCAAGGGCACACGGGCGGTAGCGCAGGCAATGGCCAAGAGCAAGGGTACCACGATTGTAGGCGGCGGCGACAGCGCGGCGGCGGTCGTACAGATGGGCTTTGGCGACAAGATCAGCCATATCTCCACCGGCGGCGGCGCCTCGCTTGAATTCCTGGAAGGCCTTGTCCTGCCCGGCGTCGCGGCACTCAACGATAAATAAATCAAAAATGGGTCAAGGGACAATGTCTCTTGTCAGGTTTCCAAAGGGTGAAACCCCTTGGCAGGGTCTGGGTAACGCCCCGCAAAAAGACTCAGCAAAGACAGCGAATCGATTCTTTGCGGTGGTCTAGTGCCCCTTCGACTAACCATCGCCTACAATACAGGAGGAACACCATGCGCACACCTATCATCGCCGGAAACTGGAAAATGAACAAGACACCTGCAGAAGCAGCTGAACTCATCAACGCCCTCAAGCCCCTTGTCCACGGCAGCAACGCCACGGTCGTCGTCTGCGTGCCCGCCATCGATATCTCCGCCGCCGTTGAGGCGGTAAAGGGCTCCGCTATCAAGGTCGGCGCGCAGAACGTCCATTTCGCGGCTTCGGGCGCCTACACGGGCGAGTTGAGCGCCGCGATGCTCAAGACCGCTCAGGTCGACTATGCCATCATCGGTCACTCTGAGCGCCGGCAGTACTTTGGCGAGACCGATGAGACGGTCAACCTGCGCACCCTGGCCGCTGTCAAGGCAGGACTCGTCCCCATCGTATGCGTAGGCGAAAGGAAAGAGCAGCGCGAAGCCGGCTATACCAACGCCCTGGTCACCTACCAGACCCTCATCGCCCTGACCGGACTTACCACTGAAGAAATTGCCCAGGTGATCATCGCCTATGAGCCCGTCTGGGCCATCGGCACGGGCCTGACCGCAACCGATGAACAGGCCAATGAGACCATCGGCGTCATCCGAAATGCCATCGCAGCGAAGTATGGCCAGGGCGCAGCCGACAAAGTTCGCATCCAGTACGGCGGCAGTATGAACCCCAAGAACGTCAAGGGCCTGATGGCCCAACCCGAAATCGACGGCGGCCTCATCGGCGGCGCTTCCCTCAAGGCTGAGGACTTCGCCAAGGTCGTCTGCTACAAGGACTGAAGAGGAAAGCATGACAAAAACAATGACCGCCTTGATCATCATGGATGGCTTTGGCATCAACCCCAACTCCCTGGGCAACGCGATCACGGCGGCGGGCACCCCAAATCTGGACCGCCTGATGGCTGCCTACCCCCACACGCAGCTTGGCGCAAGCGGGATGGATGTTGGCCTGCCGGATGGTCAGATGGGCAATTCCGAGGTGGGCCACCTCAACCTGGGCGCAGGACGCATCGTCTACCAGGAGCTCACGCGCATCACCAAGAACATCCTGGACGGGGATTTCTTTAAAAAGGAAGCTTTGATCTGGGCCATGGATGAGGCCAAGAAGCAAGGCAAAAGCCTTCACCTGATTGGTCTTTTGTCTGATGGCGGTGTACACAGCCATAACACGCACCTTTACGCCTTGCTCGAGATGGCAAAGCTCCGCGGCCTTGACAAGGTCTATGTGCACGCGCTGCTGGATGGCCGCGATACGCCACCCTCCAGCGGCCTCAACTTCATCAAAGAACTGGAAGCGCAGATGGCCCGCATCGGCATTGGCGAGATCGCAACCGTGCAGGGACGCTTCTATGGCATGGACCGCGACAACATCTGGCCGCGCGTGAAGATGGGCTACGATGCCATCACGCTGGGCCAGGGCGTTGTGGCGCAAAGCGCCCAGCAGGCTGTGACGCAAAGTTACGCCGACAGGGAGACAGATGAGTTCGTGCGCCCCACAGTCGTCTGCAAAGACGGCGAACCGCTGACCTCGGTGCAGCCAAACGACAGCGTGATCTTCTTCAACTTTCGCCCCGACCGCGCCCGTCAGCTGACGCGCAGCTTCATAGAGGAGAAATTCACTGGCTTTGAGCGCGCCCGCGGCTTCATCCCTCTGCAATTTGTCACCATGACGTGCTATGATATCACCTTCAAAAACCTACGCGTAGTAAACGTGTCTGACAACCTGGAACACACCATGGCACAGCACCTGTCAGCCCTTGGCAAAACACAGCTGCACATCGCAGAAACCCAAAAATACGCGCATGTCACCTTCTTCTTCAATGGCGGCGTGGAAAAGCCTTACCCGGGTGAGGACCGTATCCTGGTCCCTTCCAGCCAGGTGGCGACATTTGACCTGCTGCCTGAGATGTCGGCACCCCTGGTCACCAGCCGGGCGCTGGAGGCTATCCATTCAGGCAAGTATGACCTGATGATCCTCAACTTCGCCAACTGCGATATGGTAGGCCATACGGGCATCATGGCGGCTGCCATCAAAGCAGTCAGAGAAGTGGATCATGACGTGGGCATCCTGGTGGACGCCATCCTGAGCGAGGGCGGCCGCGCCTTTATCACCGCCGACCACGGCAACGCCGACCAGATGATCGACTACGAGACAGGTGAACCTTTCACCGCGCACACCACCAACCCCGTACCTTTCATCGCCTGCGGAGAAGAGTACATCGGCAAGGCGCTGCGTGGCGGCGGCCGCCTGTGCGACATCGCGCCCACCATGCTCAAGGCAATGGGCGCAGGGATCCCCACTGAAATGACAGGAACGCCAATTGTATAAAAGCTGAACAGCAACCAAAGGCCCCACGGAAAGCTTGTCCGCGGGGCCTTTTATAATTAGCTGGGCACTTACTTGAACGGCTTGTAGGTGTAGCGGGCCACAAGCCTGGGGATGCCGCCATAGCTGCCGTAGGCGTCCGCGTAAAGCCTGTAGCGTTGGCCCACCACCCACTGGGTGCGGCTCTGGTTCTCCATCAGCACCTTCAGGGGGGTCCCCTTGCCATCGGCTGCGTCGAAAACGACCAGCTGCGGCTTGTTGGAGAGTACTTCAAGCGCCGGACCTGTCATTACATAGATCTGAGTATTGGCCACGCGCGTTGACAGGTTGGCAAGCAGATCAGCATAGCCATAGGCAGCATCCAGCGCCCAAGCCTTGGGCGTGTAGTGATCCGGATCGGGCAGATGGTAGACATCATACTTGACTACCGTCGTTTTCTTGCCCGGATAGTCCGCCTGGATGATGATGGTGTTGGTGCCGATGCGGCTGAACACCGCGTCAAACTTGAAGGCGCCGGTGGATGCCAGCAAAGACGTATCCAGGTTATGATAGGGGGATAAAATGGTAATGGTCGCCCCCGCGCGCGTGGTCGCGCTGATCGTCATGGTGGAGTTGCTGCTGCGGTCTTCCAGGATGCTTGACAAATCCAGCGGGATATCCTGCACCGCGCGGAAGATGGTGATGGTCGTCTCATTGAGCCGGTAATATTGGCTGCGCACCGCGATATGTATCTTGTTTTCGCCAATGGGCTGGATCGGGGCGTTGTAATTGATCAGCCCGTCCTGTGTGTTGACGTAGGAGGAAAAATCCTCGCCGTTGATGAAGACAGCGCTGTTTTTCATCACGCGAAATTGTATGTTGTAGATGGGCGTGGAGACTTCCAGGTAGGTGACATCAGGGTTGATCAGCGTAAGGGGTGACTGAGGAATATCGATCGTATAGGTGACGGGCTGCATGGCCACCTGCTCGCCCGTGCCGGTGCGGATGAAGGGCGCCAGGGTCACCTCCATGCTGGGGGCGGTCACGCTTTCTTCCAACTCATACCAGGTGAAATCCTCCACTTGGAAGGTGGCATAACCACCTGTCACAATGAAGGATCGGCGTAACTCCTTGACATAGATCTGGCTGCCCTCAGGCGCCGGGATACGGATGGTGTGGGCTGCCATGTCATTGTAGATGGAGGCCGAGATCTGCACCTGCTGTTCGGGCGCTAGTTCCTTGACCTGGGTAAGGGGCTTGTAGATAAATGTATAGCCTGCGTACAGCGCTGCCGCCACGATCAACAGCCCCGCCAAGGCGGGCAGGAAGCGGCGCAGGCCAAAGAGGCGCGCGCTGCGAACGCGCTTTTGGGGAAGCGGGATATTGGTCCTCCCCCGCCCGCGCTGAAGGGCGGGGATGGCGTTTAGCTCATCGGTAGCGCGGTAATAGCTGGCCTCTGCCACATAACCATCGTAATCCACCTGCTCATCGGCGGGATTGGGATAAGCACGTTTGGGAGAAGCCGCCTCAGAGAACACGGCATTGCGGCGGCTGTATTGCGTGACACCGGTGCCGGTGGGTGCGAAACCCTTTTCCGCCGCCTGCTTACGCAGGGCCTCCTGCCTGAGTTCACCCTGCCGCTTGCGCTTGTGCAGATTCTGCATCTCAAGCGCCAGCTTGTCTTTCTGATCTATCTTGATTTGCTCATGCCCGTCCTCATCATAGACGGTGGTCATCGAAGGCTCCGGCTTTTCGATGGGCTGAACGGGCCCCTCAGGAATCTTTGGCTTGGCCTGAGGCAAAGTTTCGCCGCAACTGAAACAGACCGGGAAGGACGCGCGGTTCCACTTGCCACACTTTGGGCATTTCACTGTTTGTTCACCTTACTTGTCATCGCTCATCTTGAGCACGGCGATGAAAGCCTCGCTGGGCAATTCCACCTTGCCAAAGGTGCGCATGCGCTTCTTGCCTTCCTTTTGCTTTTCCAGCAGTTTCTTCTTGCGCGTGATATCTCCGCCGTAGCACTTGGACAAAACGTCCTTGCGCACTGCCTTGACAGTCTCACGGGCGATCACCTTGCCGCCGATGGCCGCCTGGATAGGGATCTCAAACTGCTGGCGCGGGATGACCTCGCGCAGCTTTTCGGCGATCGAGCGCCCTCTGGCGTAGGCCTTGTCGCGATGTACGATCATGGTAAATGCATCGCACAGCTCGCCATTGAGGAGGAAGTCAAGCTTCACCAGTTCGCTCTCCTGGTAGCCCTTAAGCTCGTAGTCAAGCGAGGCATAGCCCCGGCTGCGGCTCTTCAGCTGGTCAAAAAAGTCAAATATCACTTCGTTCAGCGGCAGGTCGTAGGTCAGCTTCACACGCCCGCTTTCAAACTGCATGTCCAGAAACACGCCGCGTTTCTCCTGGCATAGATCCATCAAGGTACCAACAGCGTCCTGGGGCGTGAAGATGGTAGCCAGCACAAATGGCTCCGCCATGGAGGCGATCTCCCCCACAGGCGGCAGGTTGGTGGGGTTATCGATGCGCAGCTGGGTGCCGTTGGTCTTGGTGATCTCATAGATGACATTGGGCACGGTGGTAATCAGATCCAAATCAAACTCGCGCTCCAGACGCTCCTGGATGATCTCCATGTGCAGCAAGCCCAGAAAGCCGCAGCGAAAGCCGTAGCCAAGCGCGGCGCTGGTCTCTGGCTCATAGTACAGCGAAGCGTCGTTCATGCGCAGCTTCCCCAGCGCCTCGCCAAGCACCTGATAGTCGCCTCCGTCCGCGGGGTAAATACCGCAGTAGACCATCGGCGTCACCTTTTTGTAGCCGGGCAGCGAGGCCTCCGCCGGATCAAGGGCATTGGTGATGGTATCACCCACGCGCGTATCGGCCACTTCCTTGATGGAAGCCGCGACATAACCAACATCGCCTGCCAAAAGGGCTTCCTTCTGCACATAACCGGGGCTGCGGATGCCCACCTCCACCACATCAAACTCCTTGCCCGTCTGCATCATGCGCATTTTCATACCGGAGGCGAGCCTGCCGTTGACAATGCGCACAAAGCAGATGGCGCCCCGATAGCTGTCATAGACCGCGTCAAAGATCAGCGCCTGCAGAGGGGCACCCTCGGAACCGGAAGGCGGGGACATCTGAGTGACCACAGCCTCCAGCACATCCTCAATGCCGATGCCCATCTTGGCGGACACGCGCGGCGCGGCGCGCGTATCCAGGCCGATCATCTCTTCGATTTCCTTGCAGGTCGCCTCAGGGTCTGCTGAGGGCAGGTCGATCTTGTTGATGACCGGTACCGTGTCCAGGTTGTGCTCCAGCGCCAGGTAAACATTGGCCAAGGTCTGCGCCTCAACGCCCTGGGTGGCATCCACCACCAGCAGCGCGCCCTCGCAGGCTGCAAGCGCCCGGCTGACCTCATAGGTAAAATCCACATGGCCGGGCGTGTCAATGAGGTTGAGCGTATAGGTCTCGCCATCCTTTGCGGTATAGTGCATACTGATAGCCTTTGACTTGATGGTGATGCCTCGCTCACGCTCCAGCTCCATCGAGTCCATTATCTGCTCCACCATGTCACGATGTTGATAGACCCCTGTCAACTCCAGAATGCGGTCCGCCAGCGTGCTCTTGCCATGATCGATGTGGGCGATGATGCAAAAATTGCGTACCAGATCCATGCGGTTTTTAGCCATGAAGATCTCCCGTCTTTTGTGTTTGCGCGTCCCACCAACCCTGCATCTGTTCGTTTAGGAGATTGATATTGCCGCAGCCCATCGTCAGCACCAGGTCGCCCGGTTGGCCGTGGCGCAGCAGATAATCTTTCGTATCCTGAAAGCTGGGTGTCAGGTGCGCGTCCACGCCAGCCGCGCGCATCCCCTCCACCAGCATGTAACTGTTGATGTCGCCCGGATCGACCTCCCTGGCCGCGAAAATGTCCGTCACCAGGGTCAGGTCAGCCACCTGGGTGCAGGTCAGGTAATCCTTGAACAAACCCTTGACACGGCTGTAGGTGTGGGGCTGCATGACAGCGATCACCCGGCGATGCTGCATCTTTGCCACGCTGATCGCGCTCTTCATCTCAGCTGGATTGTGTCCGTAGTCATGATACATCAGCATGCCCTGCACCATGCCGGTATATTCAAAGCGGCGGTGAGCGCCCACAAATTCGCAAAGCGTCCGGCAGGCCTGCACCATGTCGCAGCCCAAGACCCTGGCCGCCGCCAATGCCGCCAGCGCGTGCAGGGCGTTGAACTCCCCTGCCACTTTCAAGTGGACCCGCCCCTGCTTTTCGCCTTGATAGAGAACTTCAAAGGAGGCACAGCCGGTGTCACTGTAGGCGAGCGAACCCACCGTCCAATCAGCCTGACCTTCCAGAGCATAGCTGAGGATGGGCCGGCCAGACCGCTGCATGACACGCATCACGCGCTCGTCTCTGGCCAGGCCAATGACCGGGCCATCAGGTGGCAGCAAGGAGACAAACTGCTGGAAAGCGGCCTCTATCTCTTCAATATCCTTGTAACAATCCAGATGATCTTCCTCGATATTGGTGATGATGACCAAGGTGGAGGGCATGTGCAGAAAGCTGCGGTTGAACTCGCAGGCCTCAGCCACGAAGACCCCCTTGCCACCCACGCGTGAACCGCCTCCGATGCTGTCCAGGCTGCCGCCTATGTGCACAGTGGGATCCAGTCCACACTCAAGCACTATTTGCGCCAACATTGAAGAAACAGTGGTCTTGCCGTGGGTGCCACAGATACAGGCGGTCTGCTGATAGCCCTGCATCAGCTGCCCCAGCAGGGGCGCGCGCTCTATCTGGGGAATGCCCAGGCGCTGTGCCTCCAGGCGCTCAGGGTCTCCAGCGGGGATCGCAGCCGAGTAAACCAACAGATCCGCCTGCGCAGCGGCCAATGGGTGATGCCCGACAAAGACGGGGATGTTCTGTTCGCGCAGCTGCCTGAGCGCGTAACCATCGCTGTTATCGGAGCCCGATATCAAAAAGCCTTCCGCCTTCAGCATTAGGGCCAGCCCCGACATGCTGGAGCCCCCTATGCCCACCAAATGCAGCTTCTTGCCTTTATAATCCCAAATATTGACGCTCATGTACTCACTTGCTGTTTGGCGCCTTTGGCGCCCTTGCTGCCGCCCAGGCTGGCGGATTTCAGAATATCCGAGATGAAAGCAAAGTTGTTCTCGCTCTTTTCGTGATGGGCCTGCAAGGCGCAGGCAATCAGGCGGTCGATCAGGACCCTGTAGCTCAGCCTTGGTTCAGACTGCTCCCAAAGGTAAAAGGCAAGGGAACCTGGGATAGCGTTGATTTCCGTGATGGTGAGGGTTTCTGTCTTGGGCGCTATCATATAGTCCACGCGCACGCAGCCCTTGCAGTCAAGCGCGCGAAAGACATCAAGCGATAGCTGGCGCACCCTGGCGGTCATCTCCTCCCCGATGGGGGCTGGCACCACCCTGCGCAGTGACGCCATGCCCTTGCTGCCACCGCTTTTGGTATACTTGTTATTGAAATCAAGCAGCGCCCCCTGGGTGACGGGCATTTCGACCACTGAGGCACGCACATCATCATCAAAGCCCAGCAACGCGCAGTTGACCTCGATGGGGTTGTCTACCCCCTCCTCCACCAGCACGCGGCGATCGTAGCTGAAGGCCAATTCCAACGCGTCCTTCAGGCTATGAAAGTCGGTCGCCCGGCTGACGCCGATGGAAGAGCCCAGATTGGCGGGCTTGACGAAGACCGGATAGGGCAGAGTGCGCTCAACGAGATAGATGGTTTCAACTGCGTCCTTTTGCCAGGCGCTGCGCGATACGGCCAGGTCCTTGAGCACCGGGAAGCCAAAGCTGCGGAAGAGCTGCTTCATGAGGATCTTGTCCATGCACACGGCGCTGGAAGCTACGCCGCTTGAAGCGTAGGGGATATCCATCAGCTCCAGCAGCCCCTGCAGGGTGCCATCTTCACCATGCAGGCCATGCATGACGGGGATAACGACGTCCAGGCGCGCGGCGATACGGCGGCTGTCGCCCCTGAAGAGCCCCTTGTGCTCATAGGCCAGCAGGGCACCTGACTTGGCCGTCAAGTCCGGCTGCACGCGGGTCAAGCCGGGCAGCGCGGGGTCAAAGGCGGGCACAAAGCTCCGGATATCCTTGAGCTTTTCCCCCGTCCACCAGGCTCCGTCCTGGGCAATGTAGACAGGGATGACGTCATACTTCTCGTTATCCGCCTGGCGCATCAGCTGAAGGGCGGAGATGATGGACACCTCGTGCTCACAACTGCGGCTGCCAAAGATGACGCCTACCTGAAGCTTTCCCATGCCTTCACCTCCCTACTTCTCACTGTACTGGTCGGGCAGATCGTTTTCGTACAGGATGATGTCTCCCGGCAGGCGGATCGTGTCCAGATAGGCCTGCGCCTCCTTGAGGCTGATGAAAACGTGGATATTCTCAGGGTTAAAACCCTTGTTCACCAAGCCCTGGCGTACGGGCTGGGTGCGCTTGTGCCCAATGAGCAGAACAATGTTGGCAGCAACTGCGATGTGCTCACCCAGTTTGATGTGATAGTCATTCTCCAGCACGCCCAGCTCCACAAAGCCGGGGGTGATGACGATCTTGCGGCCGGGATAGGTATTGAGCAGGTTAAGTACCGCGCGGCTGGATTCGGGGTTAGCGTTGAAGCCGTTGTTGATGACAATGCTGCCATCCGGCTGCTTTTCGGGCTTGAAGCGCGCCTTGACAGGCTGCATCTGGGCGATGCCCCGCTGCAGCTGCACATCGGTCAAACCAAGGTGGCGCGCGGTGACCGCGGCCAGGAGGATATTGCGCACATTGTGCTCGCCGCACAGCGGAGTAGACACCTTGAGGCGGGTGCCGTCCTTGAGGCAGAGGGTGAAGACGCTGCCATCATAGCCCAACTCCAGATCCTCCGCCCACATATCGTCGCCCTTTTGACCCACAAGGGCCTTGGGCTTGTCTGTCTTGTCATTGAGTTCCCTGCAGACAGCGCCATCGTTATAGAAAACCGCAAAGCCATCATCCGGCAGAGACCTGATCAGATCATACTTGGTGTCCCGTACCCGCTCAAGGGACTTGAAGGTTTCCAAATGCTGGGGGCCAACAGCGGTCAGGATGCCAATGGTCGGCTGCACCAGACGGCACAGCGCGCGGATATCCCCCCGGTGGCGGGCCCCCATCTCGGCAATAAAAACACGGTGAGCCGGCTGCAGGTCCTCCCGGATGGATCTGGTCAGGCCCATGGGGGTGTTGAAGCTATCCCGCGTGGCCAGCACGCTGTAGCGTTGGCGCAGCAGGGTATCCAGGAAGAACTTGACTGAGGTCTTGCCATAGCTGCCCGTTATGCCAATGCGGATGAGCCCAGCCTGCTCACTCAATATGCGCTTGGCATCGCGTTCAAACACCCGCTTGATCGCGTACTCAAGCGGCCAAACCAGGGCAGCTGCCAGTGCCGCCCACAGCGGCAAAAAGAGCGGCAGCAGCGTGCTTGCGCCCAGCACGGGCAGGATGGACCGCAGCAGCAAACCCAGCTGGATCATAACTGCCGTCAAAGCAATCACCAGGCGCTTTAGGCGCCAGGTATAGCGCAGGGGCGTGACGCTCTGCTTGCCCGGGTGGAAAAAAACACCCAGTGCAACACCGAGGCTCAGGGTCAGTAGACTGGCCAAAGGCAGCCAGAACAGCTGCCCGCCTCGTGAGAGATAGTCAGCGTTTACGCATAAGGCCAGGCTGCCCAGACACAACAGCAGACCCGGCAGCAGTTCCTGTTTCCAGCGGCGCTGCAGGGTCCTGAAAAAGCCCGCGAACTGGTAGCTGCTCAGCTGAAACAGGTGCAGCAGGCCCTTGGATGCCGGCACGGCCGCCAGGCAGGGCGACAGCCACAGCAGCAGCACCCAGAATTGATCAAACACTTCGCTTGCTATCCTCCGTGATGAAGGCTTGCACGATCCGCGCAAAGCGGGACAGTTCCTCCAAATAGGCAAAGTGGCCGCGCCCTTCAAAAGTGATCAGGGCCGCGTCCTTTATCTCATCCGCCATCACTTTGCCCATCCACAGGGGAGTCTCCTTGTCCTGATTGCCCCAGATGAGCAGCGTGGGCTGCTGGACAAGATGAAGCATCGGGCGCAGATCCTGCGTAATGATACGGACAAAGGTCTTCTTCATGCCTTCGTCCAGCGCCTTGTAGTCAGGGGAACTGCGCTTATCCCGAAGACGCTGTTGGGCAACCTGTGCCAGATGACCCAGTAACGGTAAGGCCTTAAGCAGCTCCAGCCGCTGCTTCTGACGCTGGTAGCGCCGGCCATCGGCCTCCTGGGCGGCGGTCTTTTGCGGCATCAGGCCAGCTGCACCCGTCAAGACCAGACGCCGGATGAGCGCAGGTTCCTGCGCTGCCAGCCAAATCGCCACGCGCCCGCCAAAACTGTGGGCGATCACCGTCTGCGGACCCAGCTGCAGGACTTCCATCATCGCTTTGACCCAGGAAGCAAACTCAGGCACACCCCAGGTCTGTGTTGGTCTGCCGGATGCCCCGTGCGCCGGAAACTCAAGCGCCGTCAAATGATAGTCAGCTTGCAGCGCCTTGGCCAGCGGCGCCAGGCAGGCGTCCAGCGTCACGCCCCAGCCATGCATCAGTAGAATCTCCTCCCCGGAAGTACCATACCGCTCATAGCGAGAGGGGATTCCCAGAACATCGATCATCATCGTGCGCCTTCCTCCCCTTGTGGTGCTATGCACAAAATGTAGCGGCACTTGAGCGTCGCCCCCGCGCAAACCTCGCGGAAGGCAGGCGGCACCGGGGTGATGCGCTCCAGTACGCAGCCCGCGTGCAGGCAGGTATATCGGGAGGGCAGATTATCCACATTGGTGGTGATGACAGGGTGCAGCAGCCTTTCCTTGCGCATCAGGGGGATCAGTAGTTTCATTGCGCGGCCCGCGTAACCGTGACCCTGGTGGGCGGCATGCACGCGATAGCCAATGTGCCCCAGATAGTAAAGCTGCGGGCTCTCGCCAAGCCTGAGGCTGATGTAGCCGATCGCCTGGCGCTGGCCCTGCAGGCAGATATCGAAGGTGTAGCCTTCCTGAATGCCGCTGGAAGCGTCGCGCAGCCCCGCCTCCGCCAACACCAGATCGATCTCCCCGTCTGAGTACAGCGCCTTGCGCCGCTTGAAAAGGCCTAGCATAACCCTCCCGCCCGCCTGAGAAGGCGGTGAGAGTATCATACCATAGCGGCCCAACAGATTCAAGAAAACGCAAAACCGCGGGTCAAGTCAGGAAGCTGTGAAAAAAATAGCAAAGATACTTTGTCAAAGCCCGCAAGACGTGCTATAATTTGACAAAACAAAAAAGGGAGAGCACCTACATGCGTTACCCGGAAATCATCAGCATTCCCAACAATCCTTCCCTGCATGCCATGGCGGAGGTGCTGCCGGATGTTGTCTATTCAACCGCCACCGGGCAGGATCTGACGCTGCGCCTGATCGTGCCCTGGGCGCAGGAGGGGCAGGCGCTGCCAAGGCGGCCCCTGATCATCTTTGTGCAGGGCAGCGCCTGGACGACACCCAACCTCAACTACCAGCTGCCCCAGTTGGCGCGCTACGCGCAGTTTGGCCATGTGGTGGCCACGCTGACGCACCGCGACAGCGCGCAGGGACACGCCTTCCCGGCTTACCTGCAGGATGTCAAGACGGCCATCCGCTTCCTGCGCGCCAATGCGGATACCTACGGCATCGATCCCGAGCGCGTATGCATCTTCGGCACCAGCTCGGGGGGCAACACGGCCCTGCTTGTGGGTTTGACGTCCGATGACCCGCGATATGAAACAGATGAATACGGTGATCATTCCGACGCCGTCAGTACGGTCATCTCCTGCTTTGGACCCACTGACATGCCCGGCATCATCGCGGGCCATGAGGAGGAATGGGCGGGCAACCCCATCTTTGCGGGATTGCTTGTCGACAAGTCTCCCCGGGAGGTCATGCTGGGCATGAGCCCGCTGCTTGAAATCAAGCCCGGGCAGTCCTATCCGCCCTTCCTGCTGGCCCATGGCGACGCGGATGATGTGGTGCCCTTCTCCCAAAGCGAGACCATGTTCCACGCCCTGATCGACGCAGGCGTGGACGCAAGGCTGATCAAGGTCATTGGCGCTCCGCACGAGGGTAATTTCTGGAGCAACCGCCTTTTCGGCCTGATTGCGGATTTCCTGCGCGAGACACTTTGAACCAATACAACAAACTCAGGAGAGGCGGGCAGTGTAATGGACGTCAATAAGCTGCTGAAAGAGATGACTTTGGAGGAGAAGGCCTCCCTGCTGACAGGCCTTGATATCTGGCACCTGAAGGGCATCGGCCGCCTGAACGTGCCGACCATCATGGTGGCAGACGGCCCCCATGGCCTGCGCAAACAGGCTGACGATACTGATCACTTGGGTGCGGGCGGCAGCGTGGTCGCCACCTGCTTCCCCACCGCCTGCGCCACGGCCTGCTCCTTTGACCGGGACCTGCTGCGCCAGCTGGGCGAGGCCCTGGGCAAGGAGGCACGGCAGGAGAACGTGCAGGTGGTGCTGGGACCTGGCGCCAATATCAAGCGCAGCCCATTATGCGGGCGCAATTTTGAATACTTCAGCGAGGATCCCTGTTTGTCAGGCGATCTGGCTGCCGCTTGGATACAGGGCGTTGAAAGCCAGGGCGTGGGCACCAGCCTGAAACACTTCGCCGCCAACAATCAGGAGACCAGGCGCATGAGCATCGACGCGCAGATCAGCCAGCGCGCCCTGCGGGAGATCTATCTGGCCAGCTTTGAGCGCGCTGTCAAGGGGGGCAAGCCCGGAACGGTGATGTGCTCCTACAACCGCATCAACGGCGTCTATGCCAGCCAGAACCCCTGGCTGCTCACGCAGGTGCTGCGCCGGCAGTGGGGCTTTGAAGGCGCAACCATCACCGATTGGGGCGCCTGCAGCGACCATGTCGCGGGCGTAGCTGCCGGCATGGACGTCGAAATGCCCGCCATGAATACCGCGCATGACCAGCAGATGGTGCGGACGGTCAAAGAAGGCCTCATCAGCGAAGATGTAGTCACACAGGCAGCGGAGCGCGTGCTGCGGCTCATCGTAAAATACACGGAGGATCTGCCGGTGGCGCAGCCCTTCACCCTGGAAGAGCACCATCATCTGGCACGCAAGATCTCGCGCGAGACCATGGTATTGCTCAAGAACGAGGGGTCCCTGCTTCCCCTGGCCGGCAGCAAGAGGATCGCCTTCATCGGCGAATTCGCGCAGACGCCGCGCTATCAGGGCAGCGGCAGCAGCCACATCAATGCCTATAAGCTGACAGGCGCGCTGGAAGCGGTCCGCAGTGTGCAGGAAGTGACCTACGCACGTGGCTTTGACAGCAAAAGCGACAGCACCGACCCGAACCTGATCAGGGAGGCAGTGGAACAGGCCCGCGCAAGCTACGCCTGTGTGCTGTTCATCGGCCTGCCTGAGTCCCATGAATCCGAGGGCTTTGACCGGACGCATCTGAAGCTGCCTGACAATCAGCTTGCCTTGGTGGATGCGGTCTGCGCTGCTTGCGCACGTGTTGCCGTTGTACTGCACACAGGCGCGCCCGTGCTGCTGCCCTTCTACAACAAGGTGCAGGCGATCCTGTGCGCCTATCTGGGCGGGCAGGCCGTAGGCGGCGCCGCGGTGGACCTGCTGTTTGGCGCGGTGAACCCCAGTGGCAAACTGCCGGAGACCTGGCCGATGCGGCTGGAGGGGACCCCCAGCTATCTCAGCTTCCCTGGCGATGACATCAAGGTGCGCTATGAAGAGGATGTCTTCGTTGGCTACCGCTGGTATGACAAGCGTCGCATGTCCGTTCGCTTTCCCTTTGGCTTTGGCTTGAGTTACACCAGCTTTGCCTACAGCAACTTGCGCCTGAGCCATGAAACGCTGGCGCAAGGCGGCAACCTGCAGGTGCAGGTGGACATTACCAATGCCGGCTCCCGTGCGGGCAAGGAGGTCGTGCAGCTGTATGTGCAGGCACCGCGGGGAAATGTCCCAAGGCCCGACAGGGAACTGCGCGCCTTTGAGAAGGTGCCGCTGGAACCCGGCCAGACAAGGACACTCAGCTTCACCCTAACCAGACGCGACTTCAGCTATTGGGAAGAGCGCATCGAGGATTTCCACGCGCCGGGTGGCAGCTATGTCATCCTTATTGGCGCGTCTTCCGTTGACACCCGTTTGCGCAAAGCGGTGCAGCTGGAGGCTCCCGAGGCGCTTCCGCTGTATGTGGATATCAACACGCCCCTGGGCGATATACTGGCTGTGCCCAAATACGCAGCCGTCCTGCAGCCCGTGATCGACATGGCCATGCGCGCCATGTCCCCCACCGAGGGCATCGCCAGCATCATGCCACCGGAAGCCATTGCCGTCATGCTCAAAGAAATGCCCCTGCGCGGCATCGATATGTTCGCAGGGGGAATGATACCGCCGGGGCTGATCGAAGGCCTGACCGCACAGCTGCAAGGGATGGAATAGAACCCAATAATCCTTCGGCTATGCGTTTGCGATGATGCCGGCGACAAGCGCGTCTTCCATCGCCTGAGCGATCAGGGCATGGCCCTGCGAATTGGGGTGCATGCCATCCACGCCATACAGGGCGGGAAAGTTGGCAGAGGCCAAAAAGAGATCACGCAGATCAAACAACGGACAGGCCATAGCTGCGGCCACACGGTGCACCGCCAGGGCGTAGCGCTCCTGCCAGCGGTAGACATGCTGCTCATCGCCCAAGTATTTCAGGATGTTCGCCATATCGAGCCCCTGTGAGACCCAGGCCACAAAGCGCTGGGCATGCAGGGGCGGCGGACTCACCAGCAGGGGCCTTAAGCCCCTGTCGCGCACAGCCTGCACAAAGCGGCGAAGCGTCTTCTCAAAAAGGGGCAGGGGCGTGTTGGCTTCGTGTATTTCCTGTGGATTTGCGGCCGCCTTCTCCCAGGAGAGGTTGCAGTCATTGCCGCCATACTCGATGGCAACATACTGGCTGTCAATGCCCTGTGTGGCTTCGAAGTCCTGCAGACCCTCGGTGACAGTCGCCCCAAACTTGGCGTGGTTATCAATACTGATGATGCCGCGTTCCTCAAGCAACCTGTAAAAGGTCTGCTTCAGCACCGCATAGCGGCCGCGCACCTCATCAAAGTCAATGCCGCGGCCGATGGAGTCGCCCCACAGGGCGATGCTTGGATACTTCACGCGCTCACTCCCCTCATAACTGTTACATCCATGTTGCACTAAATCTATTCGGCTGTCAATCACCTTGTGGCAAACCTGCGCAAATGCTACAATGTGGCATCACGCGGGGAGGCATAACGGATGCAGCTGACGCTTGGGACCTACCTCTTGGTTTGCCCGCTGGTATTTCTGGCGGGCTTCATTGACAGCATCGCAGGCGGCGGCGGGCTGATCTCACTGCCGGCCTACTACTTGGCCGGACTGCCGCCTGCGCTGGCAGCCGGCACCAACAAGATGGGCGCCTTCATGGGTACGGCCGTGGCAACAGGCAAGTATGCCGCCAGGGGCCATATGCCCTGGCGCCTGGGCATCGCAGCGCTGCTGGGCTCCTTACCGGGCAGCTTTCTGGGCGCGCAGCTTCTGCAGATACTTCCCCAGCAGTACGTCAAGATCGGCGTGCTGGCGGCTCTGCCCATCATCGCGGTACTCGTGCTGGTCAACAAGGACAGCATGAAACCCCGCCAGCGTGTGCCGCAGCAGTTCAGCCTGCCTGCCTGCTTTGCCATCGGCCTGATCGTGGGCGCCTATGACGGCCTGATAGGCCCGGGTACCGGCACCTTTTTACAGCTGATGTTCGTAAGCCTCATCGGCATGGAAGTGCTCAAAGCGTCGGGTGCGGCCCGGCTCGTCAATTTGTGCAGCAACCTCGGGGCGCTTGCCTCCCTCATGCTGCAGGGGCAGGTGCTCTACGCCCTGGCCTTGCCTGCTGCCGCCTTTGGCATGGTGGGCAATTACCTGGGCTCTACGCTGGCCATCCGCAGGGGGGCCACCTTTATCCGCGCGCTGCTCATCTGCGTGCTGGTCCTGCTGATAGGGGCACTGGCCTGGGACGTGCTGATCAGCCACCGCTTGTAATGCCTGGGACGCCCGGGTATAATGAAGGCAGGATAAGACGAAAGGAGGAAACCCCTATGACAGAGGAAGACAGGCTGGACATTATTGAAGGCAGCGATGAAGAAGGTAACCAACGCTTTCTCAAGGTGGAGAAGTACTTCTACTACAATGGTGAAGAATATGTGCTGTTGCGCGAGGTGAAGGACGAAGAGGGCACCCAGGGCGAGCAGGAGGGCAGCCTTTACGTGATGATGGTGCAGGTCAGCCAGGATGAAGAGGGCGAAGAGGTCGAGGACTTTGTGCCCATCGATAATGACCTGATGGAAACCCTCATAAAAACCATCAAGATCAACTATAAAAACCCGCAAGAGGCGGACGCATAGGCCACGGATGAACGATACCCTTCGCCTGATGCTCGACCTTCTGCCTGACAGCCCCGGCTGCTATCTGATGAAGGAAGCGGGCAGCATTATCTATGTCGGCAAGGCGGTTAACCTCAAAAGCCGGGTGCTGAGCTATTTTCGAATCCAGGTGCATACACCCAAAGTCGCGGCCCTCGTGGACAAGGTGGATGACCTGGATGTCATGCTGTGCAGCTCAAACCTGGAGGCGCTGCTGCTGGAGGCAAACCTCATCAAGCGCCACAAACCCTACTACAATATCCTGCTCAAGGATGACAAGCGCTATCCCTATATCCGCTTTGACCTGAACGACCCTTTCCCGCGCCTGACGATCGCCCGGGTCATGGCTGATGACGGCGCCAGGTACTTTGGCCCCTACATCGGAGCCAACGCCATCCGTCAGGTGATGGACCTCTTGAGACGCGCCTTTCCCCTGCGCACCTGCACGCTCAAGCTGCCGTTGGCCCGGCCCATTCGCCCCTGCATCAACTATGACATCGGCCAGTGCCTTGCCCCCTGCGCGGAGAAATGCACAGCGGAAGAGCATATGCAGGTCGTGCAAAACGTGCTGAGTTTCTTGAGGGGCAAGTATCAGCCGGTGCTGGAAAAGCTGCGCCAGGACATGGCAAAAGCCTCTGCCGCCATGCAGTTTGAGCGCGCGGCTGATCTGCGTGATGCCATCCATGATGTTCAGGGCCTGATGGAGCAGCAAAACGCGCAGCAGGCTAACTCGGCAGATCAGGATGTGATCGCGCTGGCGCAGGACGGCCTGGATGCGATGGCGCAGGTGCTGTATGTGCGCGGAGGCAAGCTGATAGGCGGCGACCACTACACCCTGCCCCGCGAGGGCAACGAAGACTTAAGCGAGGTGCTCAGCGCGTTTCTGACGCAATTCTACGATGCGCGTCTGCCCGCGCGGGAGGTGCTGATCGAGGCCGCGCAGGATCCCCAGATGCTGGAAAGCTGGCTGAGAGGCCGCAGGGAGGGCCCTGTGCAGTTGAGCATCCCCCAGCGGGGCGACAAGCGTGCGTTGATATTGACGGCCAAGAAAAACGCGGCCGATGCCCTTCAAAAACGCAACGCGCAGGAAAAGGTTCAGGAAGAGCGCACCACCGGCGCCGCGCGCGATCTGGCACAGGCGCTGGGCTTGCCGCAGGTGCCTCGCCGCATCGAGGGCTTTGACATTTCCAACACCCAGGGCGCGCAGTCCGTTGCCTCCATGGTAGTCTTCATCGATGGCGTGCCTGCGAAAAATGAGTATCGTCACTTCCGCATCAAGACCGTGCTTGGCGCCAACGACTTCGCCTCCATGCATGAGGTGCTGCGCCGCCGCTTCCTGCGCACGCAGCTGGAGGATGAGAAGCAGCGCTGGCCACTGCCTGACCTGGTGCTGGTGGACGGCGGGTCTGAACAGCTGCGCTTTGCCAGGGAGGCCATGCTGGAAACAGGCGCGGATGTGCCCATGTTTGGACTGGCCAAAAAACAGGAGGAGATCTATTTGCCTTTTGAAGCGCAGCCCATCATCCTTGACCGCCACGCGCCCGCCCTGCATTTAATCCAGCGCATCCGCGATGAGAGCCACCGCTTTGCCATCACCCATCACCGCAGGCTGCGCGGCAAAGCCTCGCTGCACTCTCGGCTTGAAGATGTGCCGGGCATCGGCCCTGCCAGGCGCAGGGCGCTGCTGGCCAGCCTGCACACCATGCAGGCCATCAGCCAGGCCAGCCTGGAGGAGCTTTCCGCCGTCAAGGGGCTCTCCCGCCCGGCGGCCAAGCGCCTATATGAAGCGCTGCACCCTGAACCGCAGGCTGCAGAGGCCCCGAAATTTGGCCCCGATGCATGAAAGCCTGGCAGCGACTCGTTGTATGAGGGAATTGATGCAGGGAGGATAGAGTGTGCGCCTGAAACCGCGACTGCGGCAACTGCTGACAGCAGCGCTGCTTATCTGGACCCTGACAAACAGCGCGCTGGCAGGCTTTTCGCCGGGGCTCGACCAGTTGGGATCTGCCTATGACCAGGGACAGGCGATAACACTGGATATCCGCGCGGCCCTGGAGAGCTGGAACGCGCTTTCGCCCGACAGTCTGGCCGCGGTGCAGGATGCCTTGAAAGGGACCGTGCTGCAGCTGCAGGCCCAGGAGAAAGACGAGCAAGGGGTCAGCAGCGTATCGCTCACGCTGGACAGCAAGACCCTGTTTCAGGTAAATGAAAGCTGGAATGCCCAGCAGCGCCTGATGGAGCTGCTGCCGCAGGGCTTGCGTTATCTGAGCGACCCAGCACAGGTGCCCCTGGATCTGCTGATGGACGCCGAAGGCGGCGTCCCCTGGGAAAACCTGCTGCGGGCGGAGACCTGGCAAGCCCTTCAGGGTGTATTGCCACAGGTCTATGCGCTGCTCGAGCCCTTTCAACAGACTGTCAAAGTAAGCACATCCATCAAAAACGTGGGCACTGCCCGCACGAGGCTTGAATACGCCCTGACACAGGAGGAATGGGCGGCGCAGTGGCCGCAGATAGCCCAGTTGTTCAGTGGGGCGCTAACGCCTTGGCTGGGCGAGACGCTCTCTCAGGCTTTGATGGCTGTGCGATTTGAAGATGAGGGGACTTTCAAGCGATTTGCAGATGATGTCGGCATGGATATGGGCTGGCAGTTCACGGGCAAGCTGTCCCTTGGTGAAGAAGACACGCGCCGTGTGACATTATTTGTCGGCTTCGAAGCAAACAAGGGGATGTATATTAGTCTGAAGCTCCCGGCAGTCAAGGGCCGCAATGACCTGACTTTCAATTTCTCGGCCAGGCAGAGCTCCGGTGACGGCAAGCGCAGCCTGCAGGCTGACTGTGTGTTCACCAGCCGCAAGGATGAAGACAAACTCTCCGCAAAAGGCCTGATCAAGCTGGAGAGCGCGGACAGCCCGGAAGGTGAACGGATCCGCGGCAGCATCCGCCTTGACAGCCTGCTGACTCCGGGTCAAACACAGCGTCAGCGCCTGACTTTGAATCCGGAGCTGCTCTACAAGGACGGCCGCCTCTCAGGCACGCTGGCCGTATCCCAGGAGCAGGGAAGTGCGGCCAACCTCGCGCTTGACCTGAGCCTGCTGCTCAATGCAGGCAAGATGATTATGCCACCCGCAGAGGCCGGGGCAAAGGATTTGCGCGGTATGGCCCAAAGCGCGCTGCAAGCGGAGCAGGGAAGCTTCCTGCAGGCGCTGCTGGAGCCCCTCAAGGGTTTTCTGCTGCAGCTGCCGCAGAAACAGCGCGCGCAGCTGCTGCATGATATGGGGCGCATCCAGCGGACCCAGGGCGACAGCGTCCCGCCCTTGCCCGAAGCGGATCCTGAAAGTTTTGTAGTGAGCGATATATCAGTCGAGGAGGAGAACCCATGAAGAAGACACTTGCATTTGTACTGGCGATCCTGATGCTTGTCGCGTTTGGCGGCGTGTCAGCGCAGGATCAGGGCCTGGATTGGAAGCTGAAGATGCAGCTGCTCAACGGATCCGGTTTGAAGGGCACGGCAAGCTTCACCGTGACGCCGGGCCTACAGATGACGGCGCTTGATAATACTGCCTATGCGCTGCTGTCGGCCTTGCTGCCTGGTGCAACGCTGGATCTCAACTATATCCGCGGGGTGGCGCGAAACGTTGGCCAGGAGGATTTGAGTCTGGTGCTGCACAAGGATCAGACGCAGTTGGCCGACCTCCACTACACTACTGACGGTACACTGGAGGCGCTCAGCTCCTCGCTGTTTGGCGCCGCTCGCTACGCCTCATCCAAGGGAGACGGCATCATCGCCAGCCTTTTGATAGGCCAGCCTGGCCGGTGGCCGGGTATGGAACGCATCCTTTACGCATTGGCTACCGCTGACAACGCCTGGAACTTCCGGGCAGAAGCCGCGCTCAAACCCTACAGTGATAAGCTGAGCCTTTGGCTGCAGGCCTATACCACCATCACCTCAACCAAAAACGCCACTGGTCAAACCGTAACAGGCAACACTGTCAGTGTCCCCGCTGAGGAGCTGAAGCGCGAAATGAAGCAACTGCTTGCCACGGTCTATCAGGACACCACCTTGCTGACACTGCTCAAAGAGCAGTTGACCGCGCGCGAAGCGGCTGCCTACCTGCAGCCTTCGATGCTGCCAGCTTTAAGCGCCGCCATTGACGCGCTGCCCATCACGCAGACATTGACCGTCACGCGCACCTATGACCTCAGCGGTGTGGTGGTGCTGGACGATATTTCTCTCTCCCTGGGGGGCGCCAGCGGCATAAACAGCCTGCACTATCGCTTCACTGCCAACAGCGCAACGCAAAATGAGTCCCTCATCGAACTTCAGATGCTGCCCAAGGATCCTAAAAACCAGATGGGCGACCTGTACAGCCTCGGTTTGCAGGGCGCCCCAATCCCGGACGCCCTGGAAGGCGCACAGACCAGCAGCTATGTGGGCTCACTGAAACTGAAGCCCGAGGCGCAGCAATCCACGGACTTCACCGTTGCCACCCCCGCGCCTGCGCTTGACCAGCAGCTTGACTTCACGCTCTTCATGGACACCGCCAAGGAAGTGGTCGATGAAACGGCAAAAACATCCTCGCGCGGCTATGAGATCACCTTGCTGCTAAAGCCCGTCACCAACGCAGCTGTTTCCGATCAGTCCATTAGCCTGAAAGGCCAGCTGTCCAGCGGCGCCGATACACGCTCCGCTACCAAATTCACAGGTACGCTGGTCTGGCAGGATCAAGGGACCCAAGCTGTCATCACGGCCAATATCACGGGTACTTCCACCGCGCCTTGGGTGATCCCGACAGTCGCGGGCACCGATGCGCTGCGGCTGGATACCATGTCAAGTTCGCAGCTGGAGGCGCAAAAGATACAGCTGCAGACGGCCTTGCAGATCAGCCTGCTCACGCTGTCGCAGGCCTTCCTGGTGCCTTAAATGATTTGCCCAAACCTCTGTTTCATTCTGGGGTCTGCGGTTATAATGTAATGAATCCCCTGCATGCCAAACGACTATTGAGGAGGAAATCAATGATGAAGACAATCTCCAAGCGCCTGGCCGCTTTGCTTGTGGCCCTGACAATGACCTTGACCGGCCTTGGCGCGCTAGCCGAGGCAGCGCTGATCCCCCAGACCCCTGAGGCGGTGTTCGCAAGGGGCAACTATATCAAGTCAGAAATGCATATGCAGCTTGACCCGCAGGCGCTCTCAGGCTTGTTTGCCCTTATGGGCACCGGCACTGATCCTAACGCAGAACAGGCAATGACCGTCATCAACCAGGTATTAGGCGCCATCAACAAGCTTAAAGCCACCGTCATCTCCGGTAAGGACGTCATGAGCATGACCGTAGGCACCGAGCTTGCCCAGATCATGGATATGCAGTTAAATATGAAGGAGGGCATCGGTGCCTCTGCCCTAACCACCAGCCTGCTGCCCGGCCTGAAACTCTCCTTGCCTCAGATCCCGGGTGCGCAGAAATACCAAGCACTGCTTGAACAGCACAAGAAGGCCTTCCAGGAGATGCAATTTGACAAGCTCGCAGCCCCCTATGTGGAAGCGTTGAACAGCTTCTTCGTGCAGACCGTGGTGCCAAAGGCCACTCTGGTGCCAGGCACCGTCGACATAGCGGATGTTGGCAGCTTTGATACGGCGATGACTTTTGACATCGACAGCCACATGGTAGCAGGCCTGCTCAGCGCCGTAGTTGAAGTACTCAAACAGGATACCACCGTCCGTCAGCTGCTTGACAGCCATCTCAAAGCCGGCGCGAAATATGCCGCGACGCTCCCTCAGAACACCGACACCTCCGCATCGGCTGATATGGCGATCAGCGCAACACCCAAGGATTCCGCTGAGATGATCGCCAAGCTTGAAGAAGGCATCGCAAAACTGATGGAGATGCCCGCCGAGGTGATCGCGCACCAGAGCGTTTACACCAACACCACCAACGCGGCGGTCTACACCACCACAGAGGACAAGGATAGTATGGTGGGCATGTTCACGGTCTCCTTTCAACCGGTCGATCTTGGCCATGACCTGAAAATATCCTTCCTCGTCAAGCAGGATACCCCCAGCTACATGACGCCCGATGCCGCTGCCACGCAGGCGCCGGCAACCCTGACGCCCGATGCCGCTGCCACGCAGGCGCCGGCAACCCCGGTTGACTGGGCTGCGGTCAAGGCCGGCGTACTGGAAGGCACAGATTTCTCCTCCATTCTCCTCACGCTTGACCTTAATAGCGTCCCCGACCTTGCCCTGAACCAGCAAAATACAAACTTCATCATGAAGATGTACATGCAGGGCATGCAGATCGGCATGCAGGCCAAGGGCTCAAGCGCTTTGGCTGCGCCCTACGCCAGCAAAGGAGAGATGAGCTTCAGCTTCATGTCACCTGAACCCATGCTCTCCTTCTTCTATGAGGATAGCGAAGTATCCGAGGCCCCTGCACTGCCGGATGAAACTGGCCTCAAAGTTGTGGAGCTAAACGAGGCAGCGATGGAGCCCACCAGCGAATTGGCTCAAACCCTCCAGCAGAAGGGCCTGCCTGCCTTAATTGAAAACCTGAAGCTGGCACTGCCTGAAGAAACCCAGATACTTCTTGCATTCATGCAACAGATCACCAGTCAGTCTACCCCCACCCCTAACTAAGCGCTCATATCAGGGGCTGCCTGGCAAAGGCAGCCCCTTTTTATTGGGCGAAACCATCCGGAGCTGTAAACAGCGCTTCACATTCCTTAGGAAACACTCAGAAGTAAATTTTACCAAATTTTCATCATTATCAGAAATCTCTTGCATTTGCTTGACACCGGCCGTATAATGAGGTTGGTTGATACGCGGTCTGTGGTTGTAAGCCGATGCCAGTCGCAGGCGAAACGGCCCACGTAACCCGGAGAAACTTCGGTGAGCATGGTGCGGTCTAGTGGTAAGCCCGGCGGGCAGCAATGCCCAGAGAGCGGCGTGAGGACGTATATCGTTAGTAGCAAAGCCCCTGCCGGCGAGTGTGGGGTCAAAGACCAGGTCAGCGCAGCATCAACCTATCTCAATTTATCAGGGGGTTACCAAAGCATGTACCAAGACAAGACTCTGGCGTGCCGTGACTGCGGTGCTGAATTTGTGTTCACCGCGGGCGAGCAGGAATTCTACGCCGAAAAAGGCTTCCAGAACGAGCCCACCCGTTGCAAGAACTGCCGTCAGTCCCACAAGGCTACCCGGCAGCAATCCAGCGCACCCCGCGAAATGCACAACGCAGTCTGCGCCCAGTGCGGCGCTCAGACGCAGGTGCCTTTCCTTCCCAAGAACGACCGGCCTATCTATTGCAGCGAGTGCTTCGCTACCATGCGCAGCAGGTAATCCCTTCCATTAGATGAGCAAAAAGCCCGGCCGCGAGGTCGGACTTTTACTTTACTGCAGTTTGTCCTGGAACATCTGCCGGCCTCTCAGAATTGCGCCAACAGGAGGGCGATGAGCGGCGCGAAGATCAATGCAGGCAACAGGTCCGCCACCTTGATCTTTGTAATGTTAAGCAGATTGAACCCCATGGCCAGGATCAGGATGCCGCCCACGCAGCTCATCTCCGCAATGGCGGCAACGCTCAGCACGGGGCGCAGCAGCTGCGCCAATACGACGATCGCGCCCTGAAAGGTGAAGACAAAAGCAGCGGACAGCAGCACGCCAAGGCCCAGGCTGACAGCGAGGATGATGGAGGAGACAAAGTCAAGCATTGACTTGGCAAACAGCATCGTGTAATCGCTTGAGAGTCCCGCGTTGAGCGAACCTACAAGCGCCATTGATCCCACGCAGAACAAGAGGCTGGCCGTGATGAAGCCCTCGCCGATAGCCTTGCCAGGCTGTTCCGGGTGCTTGAGCCTGTGACTTATCCGATCGCCCAGGCGCCTGATGGCGCCATCGATATCCAGCAGGGTACCAAAGGCGGCACCAAGGACCAGGGAGACGATGGCGATGATCGCGTTTTTGCCCGCCAGCGCGCTTGAGATGCCCAGGTAGAGCGTGCATAGACCGATGGCCGTCATGATGGCGCGCGTGATCTTCTCCGGGATACCCCGGTGCAAACTTAGGCCCAGCAAACTGCCAAGGATGACGGCAAGGGTATTGACCAATACACCGGGCATGATGCGCCTCCTTATGTAGGTATGGATAAGGCCAGAAATAGGGGTCAGGAGTGAGCTCGCTCACTCCTGACCCCTTCGTCCTTATTCGTCACCCGCCAGGATGGACAGCAGCTGGTTGCTCCTCTTGAGGAAGTTTTGCAGTTCTTCCTTCTCCAGCGGGCGGGAGCTCATCTTGGCCAAGTCATACATCTGCTGGATGAGCAGGGATTTGACATCGCCGTCTTCCATTACCGCGATCTTCTGTACGGAGGCATTCCTGCGGTTGAGCACCAGGGTGTACTTGTCAGGCATGGGGAAGCTCTGCCCAAAGGCCGTGCTCATCTCCTTGTAGCGGCGCATCTGCTCGTCCTGGGTCAGCATCGCCGGCACCTGGGCATCAGCAAAGGAGGCCAGCTGGACCTCCAGTTCTTTGTTGTCAAGCGCCTGGCGGAAAGTGGTCTGCAGATCCTCCTGCTTGAGGTCCTTGCCCTCGTCGCTCTCCTGATGCAGGCCCGCCGTATCGCTGTCCACGCGTACGAAGCTGAGATCCATGCCATCCTGATACTCCAGGAAGCTCATGAAGTTCACGTCGATGAGCGTGTCCATCACCACCACATCGATATCCCGCGCTGTGTAGAGGGCGATGCTGCCCGCCTGGCGGCCCTCATCGCTGGTGTAAAAGGCCTTCTTATCGGTCTTCTCGCTGTTGCGCGCCTTGTACTCATCGATCGTCAGAAAGTCATTTTTAGTGGTCTTCAGCAGCAAGCTGCCTTTGACCATGTCATAGAACTTGCTGTCGCGGATACAGCCGTACTTGATGAAGGGGTGGATGTCCTCCCAGTATTTCTGGTAGGTCTCGCGCTCTGAGTTGAATAGGCCGTTGAGCCGGTCCGCAACCTTCTTGGTGATATGGGCGGACAGCTTCTTGACGTAGCCGTCGTTCTGCAAAAAGCTGCGGCTGACGTTGAGCGGCAGATCGGGGCAGTCAATGACGCCTTTGAGCAGCATCAGGAACTCGGGGATGACTTCCTTGATGTTGTCGGCCACAAAAACCTGGCGGTTGAAGAGCTTAATCTCCCCCTCCTGCCCTGCCAGATCGCGCTTGATATGCGGGAAGTACAGAATACCCTTAAGGTTGAAGGGATAATCCACATTCAGATGCACCCAGAAAAGCGGTTCCTCATAGGTATGAAAGAGTTTGCGGTAGGTCTCCTTGTACTCATCCTGCGTGCAGTCCTTGGGGTTCTTGAGCCATAGGGGGCTGATGTCGTTGATGGGCTGGGGCGCTTTGTACTCCGTCTCAGTAGCTTCAACCGCGTCCTGATCGCTTGACTTATCTTTCTTTTTCTTCTTGTCTTCCTTGGCCTTCGCCTTAGCCTCTGCCGCGCGCTTGTCGGCATCCAGATCCACCAGATAGATGGGAACAGACATATAGCCGCAGTAGCGCTCCAGCACCCCGCGGGTGCGGTAGCCATCCAGGAACTCCTTCTCCTCCTCCATCATATGCAGGGTGATGGTTGTACCGCGCTGCGCCCTGTCGCCCTGCTGCATGGTGAAGGATATGCCGTCCGCGCTTTCCCACATCACGGGCAGCGCCCCCTCCTGGAAAGAAAGGCTGTCGATGCGCACCAGGTCGGCCGCCATGAAGGCCGAGTAGAAGCCAAGGCCAAAGTGTCCGATGATGCCCGATTCATCGCCCTGGGTATAGGTTTTCAAAAACTCCTCTGCGCTGGAAAAGGCCAGCTGATTGATATACTTTTCGACTTCCTCAGCTGTCATGCCGATGCCATTGTCAATGAAACTGATGGTGCCGGCATCCTTATCCACCGTGACGGTCACGCGCAGGTCTTCGCCCTCGCCGCGACCCATCATCTTATACTTGTTGATGGCATCGCAGCCGTTTGAGGCCATCTCCCTGATGAAAATGTCCTTGTCCGAATACAGCCAGCGTTTGATCACCGGCATGATGTTCTGGGCCTCGATGGAGATGCTGCCCTGCTTGATCATCTTGTCCTGTTGTGCCATAAATCCTCCCGGAGCCTTGCTCCACTTATATTCCTTAGATAGTATAGCATCATGCGCAACATATGGCAAGCGCTTATTAGCACTCGACTAAAGAGAGTGCTAACTCCTCAGATGATCGCACATCGAGTATGCCCCTTGACATCGCCTTTGTGATAAGAGAAGATAGGGCCTGAGCTGTCCAGCTCGACAAGGGGAGGAAAAAATGAGCAGGTTAGGGGATCTGATCCACCTGGAACGCACACGCAGCAAGCTCTCGCCCAAGGCCGTGGCCAAGAATTGCGGCGTCAGCGAGGGCTATCTGCTGGAGGTGGAGGCCGGCACGCGCATCATCCGTGATGATCAGGCTCGGCGCATCCTGAAATCCATGGGTTTGGAGCAGGCAACGGCTTCGGACTTCACGCTGGATGACATCGCATCCACGGTGGACCTGCAAAGTGCCCTGCCCCAGGCGGCCAAGGCGATCAAAAAGGCGGCCAAAGCAGAAGATGGCCAGATGCCCGTCAACATCAATGTTGAAGGGTCGATCTGGCTTGACGCGCTTTCGGGCGTACTCAAGCATGTGCCTATCTGCAACGCCGTCATGAAGGAGGTAGGCAGCCGCCTTTTGCCTGTCAGTGACGGCAAGATTGAGGGCGCGCCAAAGGATAAGGTCTACTATTTTATGGCACCGGATGACGATATGCGCGGCTTTCGCGTGCACAGAGGCGACCTGGTGCTGGTAGTTCCGGCATCCGCCCCGGTTGACAATGCCATGATGCTCATCGAAACGCCCCTGGGGCGCATCCTGCGAACGGTGAAGCTGCTCCCCCGTTTCCAGGCCATGCTGCAAAAGTACGACCAGGCCTTTGAATCAGAAATCGTCAATTTGAGCGATCTCAAAGTGCTGGGCCGCTGCGTGCGCCTGGAGGCCGACCTGGGCTAAGGGCGCCGTAGGCCGCGCAGAAGATCTTTGCGCTCCTGACTGATGCACCTGCTTTCGATCGCCTTTTGAATGGCCTTGTTGTGGACGAACTTGCCAAGCTGCTGGCTCATCAGGACGGGCAGTGTCAGCGGGTACTGCTTGACCAGGGCCATGCTCAGGTACCAGGCAATGGCCATGTTGACATAGTATTCATCGCTGACAATGCCGCAGACCAAATTGAGCATCTCTGGCTTGAAGCGCTCGTCCAGAAAGCTCCCCATCAGGCGGACGATGCCAAAGCGCTGGCTGTAGGGATGGCCGCTTGCCATCCAAAGATTGATCTCTTCATAATAGCTGTCCGGCCGCTGCATTAGGGTACGGGGAACCAGGGAATCACAGATTGCCCAGTTATCAACATAGGGCAGGAAACGGTTGATTTGGGTAAGCGCCTGCTCATAATCATTGACCCGCTCAATCAGGAAGGCATGCAGCATATCCTCCTCATAATAGGCGTGAGGCAGCACCTCAAGAAAGGTGGCTGCCCTTTCATTTATATAAGCGTCTTTCGCCAGGCAGCGCAGCCGGGGCGTACGCACACCGATGATTCGCTCCGCGGATATGTTGGGGATCAGTTTGATGATAAAGTCCCTATAGACGCCATCCTGCAGCGCAAGGATGCGGTGGCGGATCTCCAGCTCAAGGTTATGCGTGTCAGTCATCAAACACCCTCCCTTATGCTGCCAACTGGCACTTCTCCCAACAGCTCCCGCGCCAGTCCTCTGGCCACACGCATCGCACCGGGGAAGGGCAGCAGCTCAAGATCCTCCAGCGTCACCCAGATTCCCTGCGCCAAGGTCCGCTGGCTGTCAAGCTCGGCGTGATATATGTTCATCTCCCATATGCGGTGGGTGAACACGTGGCGCGCCTTGCCCAGTGATCTGAGGCGATTGGATGGCACGCGCAGCGCCTTGGCCACTGCGTCTGGGCCGGAGGGATGCTCAATGAGTTGAAAAACGTAGAGTCCGCGCAAGAGAGCTTCCTCGCGGCGGGTAACCAGCACCCTGCCCTTGCAGGTGATCAGGACTACAGCCAGGGGGATGATCCTGGGCGGCTTCTTGAGGGGCAGCAGGGGCAGACGTTCAGGCTCACCAGCTTCATAGGCGGCGCATCCACTTCGCAGGGGGCAGTTGGGGCAGTCCGGCGTGCCGGGCACGCAGAGGGTCGCGCCCAAATCCATCAGCGCCTGGTTCATGTCACCGGCGCGGCTGGCAGGCATCAGGCCCAGGCCCAACTGATAGAGCCTGCGTCGCACCGAAGGGATGCTCACGTCCTCTTCCACCAAATACAGCCGGCTGATTACGCGGGTCAGATTGCCATCCATGGCAGGCATGGGTTCATCATAGGCAATGGAGGCAATGGCGGCCGCCGTGTAGGGGCCGATACCGGGTAAGGCCTGCAGCGCGGCCGCTGTGCGCGGCATCTGACCATCCATCTCCCCTGCCACGATCCTCACCGCCTTATGCAGGTTGCGGGCACGGCTGTAGTAACCCAACCCCTCCCAAAGCTTCAGGACATCCTGTTCACTTGCCGCGGCCAAGCTGTGCACATCAGGAAACCGCAACACAAAGCGCTGGTAATAGCCCGCGACTGTGCCGGTCTGCGTCTGCTGCAGCATGATCTCGGAAACCCAGATCAGGTAGGGATCCCTGGTGCCCCGAAAAGGCAGGCTTCTGCCCTCCCTGTCATACCAAGCCAGCAGCTGCGTTTGCAAATAGGTTTCTTTTGCTTCCATGCGGGTAGTATATCACAGGGCCTTCAGCCGCGCGAGCCCTGCACGCAGACACGTTCGCAAGACGATACCCTGCCCTTGGCAGGAAATTTACGAAAAGGGCTTGCCATTTTCGAGCAGATGCAGTATAGTAGGCACGAACCTTAGCACTCACCAATGTCGAGTGCTAACAAATCTAAGAGAGCTTTTGAGGAGGAACATCAATGCAAATCAAGCCTTTGGGTGACCGCGTGGTCATCAAGAACGTTGAGACCGAAGAAACCACCAAATCGGGCATCATATTGACCGGCGCCGCCAAGGAAAAACCACAGATGGCGGAAGTTTTGGCCGTGGGCCCGGGCGGCAATGTGGACGGTAAAGAGATTACCATGCACGTATCTGTCGGCCAGCGCATCATCTATTCCAAGTACGCGGGCACCGAAGTCAAGATCGACAACCAGGAGCTTATTATCGTTCGTCAGAACGACATCCTGGCCGTCGTCGAATAACACAACAAATAAGGAGTACGAGAAATGGCTAAGCAATTGAAATACGGCGATGACGCGCGCCATGCCCTGGAAAAGGGCCTGAACATGCTGGCGGATACCGTCAAGATCACCCTGGGCCCAAAGGGCCGTAACGTCGTGCTGGACAAGAAGTACGGCTCCCCCACCATCACCAATGACGGCGTGACCATTGCCAAGGAAATCGATCTGCAGGATCCCTTTGAGAACATGGGCGCCCAGCTGATCAAGGAAGTCGCCACCAAAACCAACGATGTCGCGGGTGATGGCACCACCACCGCCATCCTGCTGGCACAGGCCATCGTGCGCGAAGGCCTCAAGAATCTAGCCGCCGGCGCCAACCCCATGATCCTCAAGCGCGGCATCGAGGCCGCCACTGAGGCCGCTGTCGAAGCACTCAAGGAGATTTCCCGTCCCATCAGCGGCAAGAACGCCATCGCGCAGGTCGCCTCCATCTCCGCGAGCGATGAGGATGTGGGCAAGCTGATTTCCGACGCCATGTCGATCGTGGGCAATGACGGCGTCATCACGGTCGAAGAGTCAAAGACCATGAAGACTGAGTTAACCACCGTGGAAGGCATGCAGTTTGACCGCGGCTACGCTTCCGCCTACATGGTGACCGACTCCGAGAAGATGGAAGCCGTGCTTGACAACCCCATGATTTTGATCACGGACAAGAAGATCTCCAGCATTCAGGAGATCCTGCCCATCCTTGAGCAAGTAGTCCAGCAGGGCAAAAAAATGCTCATCATCGCCGAAGACGTTGAGGGCGAGGCCCTGGCGACACTGGTCGTCAACAAACTGCGCGGCACCTTTACCTGCGTCGCCGTCAAGGCCCCCGGCTTTGGCGATCGCCGCAAGGATATGCTGCGCGATATCGCCATCCTTACCGGTGGTCAGGTCATCAGCGAAGAGCTGGGCCTGGAACTTAAGGAGACCAAGCTTGACATGCTGGGCCAAGCCCGCACCGTGCGCGTTGACAAGGAGAACACCCTGATCATCGAAGGCGCCGGCACCAAGGAAGAGATCCAGGCCCGCATCGGCCAGCTCAAGTCACAGATAAGCGAGAGTACCAGCGACTATGACAAGGAAAAGCTTCAGGAGCGTCTGGCCAAGCTGGCCGGCGGCGTTGCCGTCATCCAGGTGGGTGCCGCCACTGAAGTGGAAATGAAGGAGCGCAAGATGCGCATCGAGGATGCCCTGGCCGCCACCCGCGCGGCCGTTGAAGAAGGCATCGTACCCGGCGGCGGCGTAGCCTTGCTCAATGCCACTGCCAAGGTCAGGGAATTGCTGGATACCAAGACCGGCGATGTCAAGACCGGCGTATCCATCGTGCTGCGCGCCATGGAAGAGCCCATCCGCCAGATCGCTGCCAACGGCGGAATCGAAGGCAGCATCATCATCGACACCATCGCCCGCAGCGGCAAGACCGGCTACGGCTACGATGTGCTCAGGGGCGATTACGTGGACATGATCGAACGCGGCATCATCGACCCCACCAAGGTAGCTCGCAGCGCCCTGCAAAACGCGGCCAGCGTAGCGGCCATGGTGCTGACCACCGAGAGCCTGGTCACCGACATCCCCGAGCCCGAACCCGCGGCACCCGCAGGTGGCGGCGGCATGGGCGGCATGTACTAAAAACCTCGCGCCAAACGCAATTGAAAGAGGGCCTTCGGGCCCTCTTTTTGTGCGCTCTGATCAGAGGACGGTTGGATCACCCAGCGGTTCCGCCCTGCGCCGCTCCCTGGTGAGCGAAATATTGTAGACAGTCATGGCGATGATCACGACTGCGGCCCCCAGAAGCGCCAGCGCGCTGGGTTTCTCACCCATCAGGAAGAAGACCCACAAGGGGTTAAGGATAGGTTCAATCATCGCGATGATGCTGGCAGAAACCGCGGAGGTCGTCTTGATCCCCATGGAAAAGGCGATGTAGGCAAGTCCAGTTTGAAGGGCACCCATCAGCACGATGACAAGCAGCACAGTGGGGTCGCCCAGGCTGAAGTTGGCATCAAAGAACAGCGCCGGAAACAGCAGTGCGTGCAGCAGACAGCCCAGGTAACTGGCCTGCATGGCATTGGCACCGGGCAGGCGGTTAGCGAAGAACACCATGGCAAAGGTGAAACTGGACAGGATGGCCAGCAAGTCGCCCAGCAGCGCGCCGCTGCCCAGATGATCAAGGAAAAATAGCGCGATGCCAAGCAGCGCAACGCCAGCCATGATGACATCGCGCGGCGAAGGCCTGGTCTTGGTGATCAAGGCATAAAGCAGGATCACGATGACCGGGGCGATGTACTGCAGCACGATGGCGTTGGCGGCGGTTGTCAGTTTGTTGGCCGTCATGAAAAGCACGGAGGTCGATACAGTGGCCAGCGCGCCAAGCCAGACCGCCTTGGTGGGCTTAAAAAACCAGCGCCCATTGGCCAGGCCCAGCACAGAGGCGCCAATGACCCCGCGGACGCAGGCAATCGACAGCGGACCCCAGGGGATGAATTTGGAGGCGATGCCTGCGAAGCTCCACAGCACTGCGGCCACGAAGATGAGCAGCGGCCCTTGACGGTTGGACATTGGATCACTACCTCCAGTGATAGTTAATGCTGAGAACCCTCCCCCGCTCAGCATTGGAGCCGTTGGAGGAGGGCATTGCAGCAGATCTGCCGGTCTGCTTAGGTCTGCTCCACCTGGATAGATCTTCCTGTTTCTATGGACTCCAGCGCCGCAAAGATGACTTTCATGGCTTTAAGGCCTTCCTCGCCGTCGATTACGGTAGGCTTGCCGCTTATGACGCCTTTCACAAAGGCATCAATGACGCCGGTGTTGGTACGCTGGCCTGCGGTTTGCTTCTTGTTGCTGGTCATCTCGTCCAGCGCGTGGCGCTGGACCTTGCCTTGGGCGGGCTCATAGATGAGGGCGTAGTTGGGATCGTCATAAAGCCTCAGTTGCCCCGTGGTTCCATAGATGCGGGTCGAATTGTTCTCGCCCGCGTAGTAGGTCCAGCTGGTGGTCAGTGTGCCAAGGGCGCCGCTCCTTGTTTGGAACAGACAGATCGCGTTGTCATCCACGTCAATGGGTTTGCCATCGGGATAGTGCTTATCAAGCGTCGCCAGCAACCCTGTGACCCTGACGATAGGCTCACCCAGCAGGTAATGCATCAGGTCCGTCTTGTGGATGCCCAGATCAGCCAGCACGCCGAAGGCCGCCTGCTGCTTTGAGAAGAACCAGGAGTTGGCCAGTCCCGTCCATCCCTCAGGACCCGGATGGCCAAAGGTGGTGTGAAAGCTGAGGGGCCGGCCGATGAGGCCGTCCTGGATCATCAGCCTGGCCATCACATGGGCTGCCGCGAAGCGCTGGTTGTGCCCCAGCATGAGGCGCCTTCGATTGGCCTGAGCGGCATCCACCATCGCCTGACATTCCGCCAGCGTGGTTGCCATGGGTTTCTCGCACAGCACATGCTTGCCCGCGTACAGCGCGTCAATGCTCACCTGCGCGTGCGCGTGGTTGGCCACACATATACTGACGACATCGATCTCCTGATCGGCCAGCATCTGCTCAACGCTGTCATAGACCCTGCCGCCAAACAAGGCAACCATGGTCTGCGCCCGCGCGACATCCTTGTCGTAGTAGCCCACGATCTGGCTGTCCGGATTCTCGGTATATTCAGGGCCGTGGCGCAGTTCTGCTATCTTGCCGCAGCCGATGATGCCTGCCTTGAGCATCTCTACACCTCCTACTTCTTCTTGCCGCGCATGCTTTGCAGCAGCACGGCGATGATGATGATGCCGCCGGAGATGGCGCCCGTCAGGAAGGTGGGCACCTTGGCGGCGACCAGTGTGTTGCTGATGATCTTGAACATCAGCACGCCCAGAAAAGTGCCGATGATCTTGCCCCGGCCGCCAGACATGGCCGTGCCGCCGATGGCGACTGCCGCGATGGCATCCATTTCAAACAGGTTGCCGGCGTTTGCAGACGCCACCGCCATCAGCTTGGAGGAATAGATCCAGCTGGTGAAGCCGCACATCAGGCCGGTGATGGCAAATACAGTGATCTTGACACCGCTGACGTTAACGCCGGCCATACGGGCGGAAACCTCGTTGGAGCCCACGGCATAGATGTGCTTGCCAAGGCGCGTGCGCTGCATGATCAGGCCAAAGATCAGCGCCATCACAATAAACATGATCATGGGATAAGGGACATTGTAGCCCAGTACGCTGAAACTGCCGTTTGCCACCTCGCGGAAAGTTTCATAGAAGGGTTTTGTCGAAATACCGCCCGCTACCGAAAAGGGACCGCCCTGGCCAAAGTGGTTGATGATGGCGCGGCAGGAGGTCTGCACAGCCAGGGTGGCAATCATCGCTGGCATGCGTCCCTTGGCGACCAGCAGGCCGTTGAAAGTGCCGATCACCGTTCCCAGTGCCAAACAGAAGAACAGCATGATCCATATGTTCTGCGTGGCATTGAGCACCTCGATGCCGAAGCCTGAGATGATAGCTACCTGCGCACCCACGGAAATATTGTACCCACACTGCACAGGTTTTGTCAATTGCTGCTTCAATTTGACCGGATTGCGCTTGAATTGGCGCAATGTCTGGTCTATAATGAAGATAGAAAACACAAGGAGGCACAAACACATGAAATCCATTCCGATCAAGCTCAGCTTTGCCGAGGAAGTCAAAGCATTTGTCAACGTTGTCAGCCGCTACCCCTATGACATGGACCTGCGCGCGGGCCGCCATGTGGTGGACGCCAAGTCCATCCTGGGCATCTTCTCTCTGGATCTATCCAAACCCATCTCACTGGAAGTCTATTCAGACGACTGCCAGGATCTGATTAATGACCTGAAGGCCTTCACCATCTAAAAAGAGGGGCAGGACAACAATGCAGGGGCAAACCCCTGTATTTTGTACCCTGCATAAAGCTGGCAGAGGAGCGCGTCATGAGCAGGATCATCGGTCCGTCCCTTCCCAACATTCCTTGGGAAGAGAAGCCCCAAGCGTATGCATCGCCTGTGTGGCGATACAGCGCCAACCCAATCATCGCCAGGGACGCCATCCCCTCCTCCAACAGCGTGTTCAACTCTGCCGCCGTTCCCTTCCGGGGCAAGTTCGCGGGGGTTTTTCGCTGCGACAACAGGGCGGTGGAGATGAACCTCTTTGCCGGCTTCAGTGAGGACGGCTACAGCTGGAAAATTAACCACGAGCCCATTGTCTTTCAAGGAGACGCGGAGATAACGAAACTCCAGTACCGCTATGACGCGCGCGTTTGCCAAATTGAAAACAAGTACTATATCACCTGGTGCAATGGTTACCACGGGCCCACCATCGGCGTCGCCTGGACGGAGGACTTTGAAACCTTCCACCAGCTGGAGAACGCCTTTTTGCCATACAACCGCAACGGCGTCCTCTTTCCCCGCAAAATAAAAGGCGAATACATGCTGCTCAGCCGCCCATCGGACACCGGGCACACGCCCTTTGGCGACATTTACTGCAGCCGGTCCAAAGACCTGGTTTACTGGGGCAAGCACCGCTTCGTGTTTGGCACTGATGGCGGCTGGCAGAGCACCAAGGTGGGGCCGGGCCCTACGCCCATTGAAACGGATGAAGGCTGGTTGATGATCTACCACGGGGTGCTCACCAGCTGCAACGGGTTCGTCTACAGGATGGGCGTGGCGCTGCTGGATATAAATGAACCCTGGAAGGTGCTGGGCCGCGCCGGCTGGTATATCCTGGGGCCTGAGCTGCCCTACGAACAGGTGGGCGATGTGCCCAATGTCACCTTTCCCTGCGCGGCCCTGACCGACGCTGACACCGGACGCATCTGCATCTACTACGGCTGCGCCGACACGGTGACGGGCCTTGCCTTCACCACGGTGGATGAACTGCTGCAGTTCATCAAGGCTCACCCGATGGATCTGAAATAGCCTATGAGAATATGCGACGCGCACTGCGATACCCTGTATAACCTGGTCACCCATCCTGAGCAATGCAACGATATTACATTGGAACGCCTGCAAAAAGGCGGCGTCAGCCTGCAAACGCTGGCCATGTATGTTGGCCCCAAGGCTCCCCTGGCGCAGGTGGAGGCCCTGTTTGACAAGATGCTGGCAGCATTTGAGAACCTTAAGCAGCAGGGCTGGGTACAGGCATTTGACCCAAGCGAGGCCGAAGAGGGCAAGGTCAAGGCGATGCTTTCCATTGAGGGCTGCGAGGTGTTTGAAAGCGGCCTGGCTTCCATCGCCCGCTACTACGATAAGGGCGTGCGCATGGCCTGCGTCACCTGGAATCACCAAAACGCCCTGGCGACACCGCACTGCATCAACGCCACCGATGGCTTGACGCCCTATGGCCTGGAGGCAGTGCGAGAGATGCAGCGCCTCAGGATGGCGGTGGATGTGTCCCATCTCAACGAGACTGGATATTGGGACATCCTGAACAGGACTTCCGTCCCGCCGATGGCCTCGCACAGTTGCTGCCGCGCGCTGAGAGACCACACGCGCAATTTGCATGACGAGCAGCTGCGTGCCCTGTTTGCGGCCGGCGGTTTCGTGGGACTCAACTTTTACCCCGTCTTCCTGACCGACGGCCCCTGCACACTGGATACCCTGGTCGACCACTTTGACCATATGATCATGCTGGGCGGCGAAGGCAAAGTAGGCTTTGGCTCCGACTTTGACGGCATAGAAAGCAAGCCGGAGAATCTGGACAACCCGCTTGACTATCCCCTGCTGCTGGACAAACTGCGCCAGCGCGGCTACAGCGAAAAGAGCGTTCAAAGCATCGCAGGCGAAGCGATGATCGACTATTTCGCCGGACTATAGGAGGGCATCATGCAAATCAGACCCTTGGGCAAGACCGGCTACAAGGTGAGTGCCGTGATCTATGGCGGCATCATCTCGATGGACGAGGGCCAACAGGGCTCGGATCGTTATGTCGGATGGGCGATCGATCATGGCGTCAACTACTTTGACGTCGCCCCCAGCTACGGCGACGCGGAGGAGCGCCTGGGTGCTTCGCTCAAGCCCTACCGCAAAGATGTATACCTGGCCTGCAAGACGACTGAACGCAAGCGCAAAGACGCCCAGCGGGAGATCGAGCGCTCACTCAAGCTGCTGCATACTGATCACTTTGACCTCTTCCAATTGCACGCTGTCACCACGCCCGAGGACGTCAAGGTCGCCTTTGGCCCCGGGGGCACCATGGAACTGTTGCTGGATCTGCAAAAAGCAGGCGTATTGCGAAAGATCGGCTTCTCGGCGCACTCTGAATACGCGGCCCTTGAGATGCTGAAGATGCATGACTTTGACACCGTGCTTTTCCCGACCAACTATCAGCTGGATATGGGCCAGGGCTTTGGCAGCAAGGTCGCTGCCCTCAAAAAGGAAAAGGGCTTTGGCCTGCTGGGCATGAAATCTATCATCGAGCGCGCCTGGCTGGATGAAAAGGAACGCAGCAGCAGCCCCTATCCAAAATCCTGGTGCAAACCCTTTGGCATTGCAGACAAAGACCTGCGCGTGGCCGCGATGAAGTACGCCCTTGACATGGGCGCTGATGTGCTGGTGCCGCCGGGCAACTATGAGAACTTCAGCTTCATGGTGCATGAGATCGATGATGCGCTGCGCACGCCCCTCACGCAGGAAGACCGCGACCTGTTGAAGGCCCGCTTTGAACAGGTCAAGGACAGGCCTTTCTTCGAAACAAACAACGGCAATTGGGAGCATTGAGATGAGCGTGCCAACCCTGCACAACAGCGCCCAGCCGGGCGATTTCGCCAGAACCGTCCTGATGCCGGGCGATCCCCTGCGCTCCCAGTTTATCGCGCAGACCTACCTGAAAGATGCCCAGCTTGTCAACAACGTTCGCGGTATCCAGGGCTACACGGGCACTTATCAAGGCAAGCGGGTCAGCGTCATGGCGTCGGGCATGGGCATGCCGACAATGGGCATCTACAGCTATGAGCTGTTCAACTTCTACGGGGTGGAGCAGATCATCCGCGTGGGCTCGGCCGGCATGATGGATCAAAAACTGCAGCTGCGCAGCATTGTGGCCGCGCAGAGCGCCTACTCCAACTCAAATTACGGCATACAGTTCGGTTTCCAGGGCAACCTGGCCCCCTGCGCCAGCTTTGATCTGCTGCTTGCCGCCAAGGCAGAGGCGGACAGGATGGGTGTGACCTTAGCTGTTGGTCCTGTATTCTCCTCTGATATGTTCTACAACAAAACCCAGCCGAATCCTCTGGAGGTGCTGGGCAAACTGGGTGTACTAGCCACCGAGATGGAGGCCTACGCGCTTTACCTCAACGCCGCGGCAGCGGGCAAGAAGGCGCTGGCATTGCTGACCATCTCTGACAATCCCTTCACGGGCGAAAGCCTTGGCAGCCAGGCAGTGCGGGAAACATTCACGCAGATGATGGAAATCGCCCTGGCGATCGCGTGAAACTACTATGCAGCGCCTGCCTGTTGGGCGTCAATTGCCGCTATGATGGCAAAAGCAAACCGGCAGCGGAAGTCGCGGCGCAGTTGAAAAACCATGATTTGATCCCCGTCTGCCCCGAGCAGTTGGGCGGCCTGCCGACTCCCCGCCCGCCCTGCGAGATCAGGGGCGGCATCGTCATCAGCCGGGAAGGCCATGACAAGACCGAGGCCTTCCAAAGGGGCGCGCAGGAAGCCCTGCGCCTGTATCACCTGTTCAGCTGCCAGGCCGCCATTCTCAAAAGCCACAGCCCCTCCTGCGGGAAGGGGCTGATTTACGATGGCATATTTTCGGGCAACTTAGTCAGCGGCAATGGTTTCTTTGCGCAGATGCTGTTGGATGAAGGAGTCGCGGTGTATACCGAGGAAGATATCCCCTGGGTATTCTGACCGCGGCCTATCCCTTGATCGTCATTTTCTTGTACAGCCCCGCCTTCTTCAGCGCGGGGTGCAGCGCCGCGTAGAGCAAGGGCGCCACAATGACGGCAAACAGCGCGTTGATGGAAGAGGAACTCAGCTTGCCCAGCAAGGCCGTGGGAATTGTCTCCGGCGGCAGTGGCGCCACCCAGCGGATCTCGATGTAGCTCTTGAACATATACAGCGCCATGTAAAGCACCGCGCCTGATACAGCACCGATGACATTGACCAGGTGACGGTTCCAGGTATTCTTGCTGTCATTGACAATGACGCCGCAGACCAGCGCCATGGCCGCCTTGTTGATGAACGTGATCCAGGCCTCCGCCACGTAGGCGGGGAAGGTGATGTCAAACAGCGCGGAGCCCAGCCCCGCGATGATAGCGCCCCGGACGCCGCCAAAGAGCATGCCCGCCAGCAGGCAGACCGCGTTGGCAGCGTGCAGACGCGAAAAGGCGGTGGGGACGCTGATGTAGTTGGACACAAAGACCACGGCGATCATCATGCCGGCAAATGCCAGGTCGGCCGGTGAAAAGTAGCGTTTCTTCTCCATATCGTTGATCCTCTCTTGACAAATAATGTATTTCCAATACAATAATAACATCAACTGGTATCCTGTAAAGTACCAGTTTATGAATCTATTATGATACCAGGAGGTGTGATACCAATCGAATTCAGTAATGTACCGAATGCGAAGAGAGGTTTTTCAACTTATTGAAGTCGAGGGAATGAGGTGACAAAGCCTGCCACCGCCAGTGGCGGGATCAGGCAGGCGGAGGAATCAACCGAAAGGGGACGAAGCGTGCCGCGCCCTGTTGGCGATGAAGGCAAGCGCAGGAGTCAAGCGAAACAAGGCAGGCGACCGAGCGTCGTGAGGGATGCCTGGCGATGATTGAGCTTGCGGGAGAAGCGCAAGCAGGCGCTGACTGCGAAGCGCATCGACCATTGAGGTTGCGGGGGAGTCACAGCCTACTCCGATTGAGCGAGACAAAGATAGGGCGGAAAAGATCTGCCGCATCAAAGCATTAATGAGTGGGATTGGTGTAAGAATGGAGATCACTTGTCAGTTGGATCAAAGCGATGCGCTGCCCCTATACGAGCAGCTGTATCGGCACATCGTGTCGGAGATCATGGCGGGGCGCCTGACGCGCGACCAGCGTCTGCCCTCTCGCCGGGCACTTGGCCAGCATCTGCGGGTCAGCGAATCAACCGTCTCATCAGCCTATGAACTGCTGCTGGCCGAGGGTTATATCCGCTCGCAAGCCAAGCGGGGCTTCTTTATCAATGCCGTCCAGCGCCTGCCAGGCACGCAGCAGACTGCCCCGGCAGCACCCATTTCAACGCCTCCGGCAGCCTCCCGCTATGACTTTTCGACCTCAGCCAGCGATGCGAAGCTATTCCCATACAAAATCTGGGCCAAACTCTTCAAGGAGACGCTATATCAGCGCCCTGAGCTTTTGCAGCGAGGGGACGGGCAGGGTGACCTGGAGTTGCGCCAGGCGCTGAGTGATTTTCTTCATCAATACAGGGGAGTGTCGGCCGGGCCGGAGCAGGTGGTCATCGGGGCAGGCACTGATTATCTTCTGGGCACCTTGCTGCAGCTGCTGCCGCAGGACAGCGTTGTCGCGGCCGAGGATCCCGGATATCACGGCATCTACCGGGCCTGCGCCAGCCAACACATGCCTATCCTCCCCATTGCCTGCGACAGCGAAGGCATGCAGTTGAGCGCACTTGAGGCAAGCCCTGCCACCGTCTGCCACGTGACACCCTCCCACCAGTTCCCCCTGGGCATCGCCATGCCCATCGGGCGGCGTGCCAAGCTGATCCATTGGGCCAACAGGGAGGAAACGCGCTGCATCATCGAGGATGATTATGACAGTGAGTTTCGCTACGGCACAAGGCCGCTGCCCGCCCTGCAGGGATTATCAAACAACGGCAAGGTCGTCTACATCGGCACCTTCAGCCGCAGCCTGGCCCCTTCCATGCGCCTGGCCTATATGGTGTTGCCCCCTGCCCTGATGCAGGCCTACCGCCTGGGCCAATTCAAGTCAGGCGAGACGGTCAGCCGCTTTGAACAGCAGACGCTTGCCCGTTTTATCAGCGAAGGCTTTTACCTGCGCCATCTGCGCCGCGCGGGCAAGGTCTACGGCGAACGACTGCAGCATCTGCTTGCCCTGCTCTCCTGTATGGAAGGCGCGGTCATCTCAGGCGAGCAGGCAGGGCTTCACTTCTTGTTGAGCCTGCCCCATCTGTCGGAGCCTCTGATGGTGCAAAAAGCCGCGCGGCAGGGTGTGCTGCTGCGCGGTTTGAGTGAGTACTGTGTGCGGGTGAAGCCTCCTGCGGGCACCATCATCATCGGCTTTGCGGGCCTTCAGGACGATGCCCTGGCAGAAGCGGCTGAAGCGCTCAAGCGCGCCTGGTCATAGCTCCGGCGCGTCCTGCAGTGAGCTCGCCGGGCTTTGGCGGATCAGGCCCTCGCGGTAGGCCTGGATCAACTGGTTCAGATCCAGGATGCGCTGCTGGAAAACCTCGCCCTCATCCGTATCGCTGACCAGCAGGCGCTGGGGCAGGTTTTCGATGATCAGGCTTTGGCTGGCGATATCCAGGTTGCCGCTGACGGCCTCGGCCCGGGAGGTAAATGGCTCATGGGCGGCGATACGGATGCCGTGGGAGCTGAAAAACATGGTGTAGCCCGCGATGCCTGTTGTCTTTTGATAGGCACGGCAAAAGCCGCCGTCGATGACGATCAGGCGGCCGCCAGCCTTGCGCGGGTCCTCGCCCTTACCCACCTTCACCGGGACGTGCCCGTTGATGATGCGGCTCCAGGGCTTGTCGCAGCCAAAGTGCATCAGGATGCGCTGGATGAAATCCTTGTCCTCATACCATTTGTAGTAGGCATTCTGCGGCTCCTTCCAGGTCAGCTTGTCGTTGATGAGGCTGCGCTCAAAAGTGGCGATGTGGCACTTGCCAAAGGAGGGCGCGTTGCGCCCGCACCAAAGGAACCAGAGGAAGTCGCGTCCGGCCTTGCGCTGGGCGCTGTTTTCCTCGGCAAAATAACCAAGCCTTGCCATGCGGCCGCAGTAGTCCAAAAGGTCTCTGCCTGACAGCGAATTCCCCTCAAAAGTGAACGTCATCAGGCTGCCGTCCTCGTTGACGGGAATGCAGCCGTGATAGAGCAGGTTGCCATTGAAGCACAGATAGACGTCGCCCACCTGATACAAAAAGCGCGCGTGCTTTTGCAGCCTGTCACTGCGGCGGAAGGCATCCACCAATTGGCCGATAAGGGCGTACTCGCGGTCAGTCAGTTCGCAGGGATCCGCGGGATTGATTGTGGGAAAATCTTTGTCCATCAGGGGATAATCGATGCCATCGATTTGCACGCTGAGCGTTTCCCAGTTCACGCGGGAGAGCAGGTCGCGGTCCTGCATCCGATACTCCGGTCTGCGGCGCACCAGCTGGCCCTCCAGCTTGAACTGGATGACCGCAATAGCCTTGTGCATGCGGGCATAAAGCTGGGGATCTTCGGGCAGATACATCTCCCCCGGTAGGTTGCGCGGGGCAAAGGGCGAGGCATCCTGATAGGTTTCATTGGCAAAAAGCGCCAGGGGCAGTAGGTTGATGCCGTAGCTGTTCTCAAGCATATCCAGGTTATCATACTGGATGCAGTTGCGCACCGCGCAGGCTACGCAGGCGGGGCTGCCGGCCGCGGCCCCCAGCCACAGCAGGTCATGGTTGCCCCACTGCATATCCACGCTGTGGTAGGCCATGAGGTTTTCCACGATCACATCGGCGTGCGGGCCCCTGTCATAAATATCGCCCACAAGGTGCAGTCGGCTGACCGCCAGGCGCTTGATCAAGGCGCACAAAGCCGTGATAAAGGCCGGTGCGCTGTCTGATTGGGTGATTGAGCGCAGGATGCCCGTCACGTACTGCGCGCGGTTTTCCTTGTCATGATCGCCCAAGAGCTCCATGAGTATGTAGGCGAACTCCTCGGGCATCGCGCGCTGGACATGGTGAATGGAGTATTTGGCCGCGGTGACCCTGGCCACGCTGATCAGCTGGCGCAATGTTGACTCCAGCTGCTGCTGGCTGGCATTGCCCTGCTGGGCCAGCTTCTCCTGAGGATAATAGATGAGGGAAGCCAGTCGCTGCTTCTCTTCCTCCCCCATATGCGGAAAAGCCGCGCCGACCTTCTCAAAGATGACGCCCGAAGCGTTGTTGAGGATGTGTGAGAAGGCCTCGTCCTCCCCGTGCACATCGCTGATGAACAGCTCCGTCCCCTTGGGCAGGTGCAGGATGGAACTCAAACGGATGCTCTCTGACACCGCGCTTTGCTCAGTGGGATACTGCGCGGACAAAAGCTGAAGATAGCGGATATCCATGCCTGCTTCCTCCTTATGCCAGTCGAGAGAAGTAATGCGCCGATGCGAAGAGGGATTTTTCGTCTTATCCAAGTCGAGAGAAGGAGGCGTAGTCGCAGTCTACGCTGACTGAGGGAGACAATGATAAGGCGGAAAAGATCCGCCGCATCAAAGCATTAATGATTGAGATTGGTATTAAGTCTGGACGGGAGCCTGTTTGAGCAGCGCTTCGCGCGCGTGGAAATCGGGCATGTGCCGGGCGATGGTCTGGTAAAAGGCCGGGGAGTGGTTGTGATGGATCAGGTGCGCTACTTCATGAAGCACGACGTAATCAATGGCGGATTCAGGATAGCGCATCAGCATGTAAGAAAAGCAAAGGCTGCCCTTGGAGGAACAGCTGCCAAAGCGTTTCTGGGCGGAGGTGATGGTAACTTTACTGATCTTTTGGCCCAGGAGACGGGCATAATGGGTGACCTTCTCCGGCAGGAAGGCCTGGGCATTAGCTGGAAGCCTCTTGACTTCTTCGCCGCTCAGCAGGCGCTGCGGGGGGATGAGCGCCATCGCCTGCATGTGCCGCCTGATCGCTTCCAGATGCTGCTGAACGAAGCGACGCACCCGTTCATCACTGACGTCCTGCGGTGCGCGCACGATGATCTGGGCTCCTGGCCTCACCTGGATGACCATACTGCGCCGATTAGAGCGGATGAGGGTATAGTCAGGCAGGCTCCCCTTCACTTGCGCTTTTTCCCGACCAATAATGCCTCAATGGAATCCTTGATGCGCATCGGGATATGTTTGTGCCGTTTGACCGCCAGCGCCGCCTCAAGCGCCTGCTCACGGTAGCGCATATTCTCCGGCTCCTGGCGCACCGCCTCACGAAAGCTTTGGTGAGCGGTGTCGTATTCCTTGAAACCCATGAGTATCTCGCCTTGCAGCGCGTACCAAGCGGCGTCACGCGTCTGGGCGCGGCCCAGCTGCAGCAGGGCGGTATCAAAATGCTCCTGATCGATCTGCCTGCGCACGATGACCTTCGTCTCTTCAAGGGGCATCTTGTGAAAACCCAGTTTAGGCTTATCGACGATCAGCATCGCCTGTTCATAGGCCAGGTTCAGCTCCACCATGCGGCGCTGCGCCTCTTCCTGCACCTCCGGATCACGATGCAGATCCGGATGGCTCGCCTTGACCTTGTTGTGGTAGGCCTTCTTGACCTGCTCGCGGCTTGCGTCGGCAGACAATCCCAGTACATCAAATGCGTTCAAGTAAATGTCCTTCTGCATCCAGCTTATTCGGCCGTCTCGCGGCCGATATCCGCGCCCAGCGCGTTGAGCTTGCTCTCCAAGTGCTCGTAGCCCCTGGCGATGTAACCCGGGTTGTACACCTCTGTCAAACCCTTTGCCATTAGGCCGGCAATGACCAGCGCAGCGCCGCCGCGCAAATCCGTCGCCGTTACCGGCGCACCGCGCAGTTCCGGCACGCCCTCTATGTAGGCGATCTTGCCGGAAATATTCACCTTGGCCCCCATGCGGCGCATCTCGTCCAAGTGTTTGAAGCGGTTGTCAAATATGTTCTCGATCACCTCTGAGTGGCCTGCAGCGCGGGTCAGCAAGGCGCTTATGGGCTGCTGCAGATCGGTGGGGAAACCGGGATACTCCTGCGTGCTCAGACGAATGGCGCGGTGGCCGCGCTTGATGCGCACGGTGATCACGTCATCCTCGCTTTGCACGCTGACGCCCATCTCCAGCAGCTTGGCCATCAGCGCCTCCATGTGCGTGGGGATGGTGCCGCGGATGGCGACATCGCCGCGAGTGGCGGCCGCCGCGATCATCAGAGTGCCCGTCTCGATCTGATCGGGGATAACTGTGTAGCTGCCCCCATGCAGGTGTTCCACGCCACGGATGCGGATGGTGTCGGTGCCGGCGCCCTTGATCTTGGCGCCCATTGCGTTGAGAAAGTTGGCAGCGTCGACGATGTGCGGCTCCCTGGCAGCGTTTAACAATAACGTGTTGCCCTTGGCGCGCACGGCGGCCAGCATGACATTGATGGTGGCTCCGACGGTCACCATGTCAAAGTTGATGATGCCGCCCTTCAGGCTGCCCTGGAGCGCAAGCATGCCATTATGCTCGCTGATCTGGGCGCCCAGGCCCTCAAAGCCTTTGATATGCTGATCAATGGGACGGCTGCCGATATCGCAGCCACCCGGATAGCCCACTTCAGCCGTGCCGTAACGGCCCAAAAGCGCGCCCATCATATAGTAACTGGCCCGCATCTGCTGGGAATATTGGAAGGGCACTGTGGACTTGCATACACTTCGCGGGTCAATGACCATGCGGTTTTCACTGGCGCTGAAATCCACCCTGGCGCCCAGGTCCAGTAAAATGCGGTGCAGGACACGCACGTCCTCGATGTCAGGCAGGTTTTCGATCACACAGGGTTCTTCGCACAGCAAAGCTGCCGGTATGACGGCCAAGGAGGTGTTTTTTCCGCCGGATACGAAGGTCTCGCCGCTGAGGGGCCTCTCGCCCTTGATCACCAGCTTGTACTTGTCCAAGCCTGTCCTCCTTGCGCCTCATGATGGCCAGAGTATAGCACAAGGGGGTCAAATGTGTAAAGAATCGCTGATCGGGCACCACGCGAAACATGGGCAACTTGTTGCATTTTCCCCGCATTTGGGATACAATTCAAGCACCGCGGGGATAATACATCCCTAACGAATAAGGAGGATCTGTCATGAAACGCCTATGTGCCATCTTGCTGAGCCTAACCATCCTGCTGTCGCTTGGCGCGCCTGCCCTGGCGCAAACCAAGGACTACTCCAGCTACACCATCCGCATCTACTCCAACTCCAATTCCACCGAGCGGGTCACCTGGCTGAAGGCCACCGCGAAAGAGGCTGGCTTCAACATCTCCCTGGATGACAGCACGGTCATCACCGGCGACGTGCAGGCCATCCAGGCGGCCAATGAGAACAAGGATGGGGACATCCTCTTTGGCCTGAACGAGACCCGTTGGAGCCAGGTGGTCAACGGCACCTATGAGAACCTTAAGCTGGTCGACTGGACCCCCTCCTGGGCAGCTGAGGTTGGCGCGTATGCTTACCCCGGCCAGGCTTACGGCCTTGTCATCCAGAACATCCTGATGCTATACCGCAATGACGACCTGGGCACCAAGGGCGAAAAGCTTAGCTTCAAGCATTGGGCTGACATCGTGGACTGCGGCTACACCTGGTACCGCCAGGGCAAGGTGGGCGGCACCACCAATTCCAACATCAACAACTCTATGCTCTACGCCTTTGTGGACCCGGCCTCTCCCGCCGGCGGCATCAGCCTGGACGGCTGGAAGACGCTGTGGAAGTACTGTGAGAAGGGTGTGTTCTCCGGCGACAGCTACGGTTTTGATGCGCTCAACCGCGGCGATGTGCAGGTATCCACCTTCTATTCCTCCTCCCTCTATGGCAAGATCGATGCCGCGGCCGAAGGCTCAGCAAACCCCCTGAAGGGTACCATGCAGCCTGAAAACTGGGCACTGGTGGATATCGAGGACGGCACCTACTATATCGCCGAGTATCTGGGCATCCTGGACAAGGCCGGCCGCACAGCTGAACAGACCGAAGCGGTCACAGCCTTTGCCGAGTGGTTTGGCTCGGCCGATCTGCAGGTGGAGTGGGGCATGGAGTTTGACTCCTATCCCTGCAATGAGAAAGCTGTCGCCATGTTATATCCCGATGGCAAACCCGGCATCTACGAACTAAAGAACTTCGCGCTTGAAGCTGTTGCGGGCACCGAAATGAACTACGCTGAATACGTCGGCGCGCACTCAAGCGAATGGACAAACATCATGACCAATCTGGGCTTTTACTGGGCGGACGCCAACAGCGCTGCCAAGGAGCCGGACTGGGAGACCCTCGACTGGGCAACCTTGACCCAGAGCAAATAAGGGCTGGGTACCCTTATCATGTTTTCTGAAACGTTTGGCGGGCCGGTCACACGGCCCGCCAATGTAATATTGGGAGGATCTCATCCCTTGACCCATCAATATGCATGCAGAAAATCTTGATTGCCTGTCATTTGAGTGTCAACCCAAAAGCTGCAGAAAGCAGGTGCCCGGCATGATCCGACTTGAAGACATCACTGTCAAATTCGACGAATTCACCGCTCTCAAAGGGATCAGCGTGCACGTCAGGGAGGGTGAGTTCTTTACCTTCCTGGGGCCATCCGGCTGCGGTAAAACCACCACGCTGCGCACTATCGCCGGCTTTATCCAGCCGGTGTCGGGCAGCGTATTTGTCAAGGATAAGGATATCACCCATGTGCCCATCGAGGATCGCAACATCGGCATCGTTTTCCAATCCTACGCGCTTTTCCCTACGATGACAGTGCGGGACAACATCGCCTTTGGGCTGAAAGTCAAAAAGCTAAATAAACCCGAAATCGAAAGCAAAGTAGCGGAGATCGCCCGAAAAGTGGACTTGTCACCCGAACAGCTGGGCAAAGCCGTGTCCCAGCTCTCAGGTGGCCAGCAGCAGCGTGTGGCAATCGCCAGGGCACTGGTGACCGAACCCGCTATCATCTGTATGGACGAGCCGCTGAGCAACCTGGATGCCAAGCTGCGCGTACAGCTGCGCAACGAGCTCAAAAGCATGCAGAAGAACTTCGGCATCACCACCATCTATGTCACGCACGACCAGGAAGAGGCGCTGACGCTGTCCGACCGCATCGCTGTATTCAATAAGGGTGAGATCGAGCAGACGGGCACGCCCAACGAAGTCTATAACCATTCCAGGACCGAGTTCGTCTGCAATTTCATCGGCGACATCAATAAACTTTCGGAAGAATCCATCTCCCTGCTCAACGGCAGGGGCGCAGCCCTTGATATAAAAATGTCGCACTACATCCGCCTGGAAAGAGTGCCGGTCAACGCACCTTATACTGAGGGAGCTTTGGAGGTCAAGGGAAGTGTTCTCAGCCGGGAATACTATGGAATGTACATCAAATATACGATCCAGACCGCGCCCCAGGTCATCCGTTCCATCGTGCGCAATGATGGGGTCAGCATCTTCGAGCCGGGTACAGAGGTTATTGTGAGCCTGCACCCGGGCAATATAATGAGCTATCCGCATAGGGAGGTGGCTCCGGCATGAAAAACGCCGCCAAGTGGTTGAAGCCGGAGCAGCTTCTCAAACTCTTTGGCTTTGGACTGTTCATTTACATCTTCCTGGGGTTCATGATCCTGCCCAGCGTCAATACCCTCACCCAGATTTTCAGCACAAAAACCGCTGCGGGCGCGGCGGACCCCTGGGCTGTCATCCGTTTCTTCTTCGCGGGTACTATGGGCAACTATGTGCTCAACTCGCTCAAGCTGGCCGTCGGCCTGGTGGTGACAGTCAACATCGTAGGCGTTTCCATCGTTTTGCTGACCGAGTATTTTGACATCAAAGGCGCGCGCATCCTGCGCATGGGCTACATGACAACGCTGATTTACAGCGGTGTGGCGTTGGTGACCGGTTACCTGTTTTTGTATGACAACAATGGTATCCTGACAACCGCGATGGTCAACGCTTTCCCCGGAATGGACAAGAACTGGTTTTCGGGCTTCAACGCCGTCATGTTTACCATGACCTTTGCCTGTACCAGCAACCATATGCTCTTCCTGCGCAACGCTATCCGGGGCATTGACTACAACACGGTAGAGGCCGCGCGCAACCTGGGCGCAAAGCCCCTGAAGGTGCTGTGGAAGGTCGTCTTCCCAACGCTTGCCCCGACGATGTTTTCCCTGACCATCATGACCTTCATCACCGGTCTTTGCGCCATGTCCGCACCTGTCCTGCTGGGCTTTGATTCCATCAACCCGGAGATCGTGCGCCTGGCAGGCTCCTCCATGGCCGACGAATCCTTCCCGCAGGCTCGCGCAGCTTTGCTTTCCATCATCTTGGCTTTATTCACTATTGTTTTGCTCGCAATACTCTCCGCCTATGAACGAAAGGGACATTACCTGTCGGTCTCCAAGACCAAGACCAAACTGGTCAAGCAGAAGATCAGCAACCCAGTCGCCAACACACTCGCGCATATCTATGCCTACCTCCTGTTCATTATATACATGACGCCGGTGGTGATGATCCTCATCTTCTCCTTCCAGACCTACGGCGCTATCCGCATGAAGACGCTGGACCTTGGGAATTGGACTTTCCTTAACTTCTTTGGAAAAGAGGACTACTCCTACCTGACCTCCAGGGGCACTTACCGGGTTCGGGAAGGTGCTGTGTCGGGTGTCTTCTCAAACGCCGATACCCTAGGCGGTATCCGCACCAGTTTCATCCTCTCTGCCGTCGCGGCGGCCATTGCCTGCGTCATCGTGGTCATTGCCGTCAACTACATCTTCAAGCACAAGAAAAAGGGCGCCTTTCTGGAATACGCCCTGCTGTTCCCCTGGCTGTTGCCTACCATCCTTATCTGCTACTCCTACCGCACCTACTTCAACTCAAACGACATATGGTATGTGGGCAACATGAACCTTTACTACGCGCAAAACGTGCGGCTGCTGATCATCATTGCCTATACCGTGGTCAAACTGCCTTTCTCCCTGCGCATGATCAAGGCAGCTTTCTACACCATCGATGATGAGCTGGAGGACGCGGCGCGCAACCTGGGCGCCAGCGGACTGACGACGATGCTGAAGATCAAGCTGCCTATCATCCTGCCAAGTGTCCTGGCGGTGTTCGCGCTGAACTTCAACGCGCTGTTCACGGAGTATGATATGTCCGCCACTTTCGCCTCCTCATATGGTACCAGCTACGCCATGGTGATGCAGTCCATGACGCGGGAAGAAGGGCTGTACGGCTACAATGTCAACGCCTCGGGCCGCCGCGCCGCCTCCACGGTCTTCATCATGCTGGTGTCAGGCCTGATCCTGTATCTGGTCTATGGCCTGGGTGCCCGCGATCTTGGCGAGCGCCTGGAGGCGCGCGAGCGCCGCAGGAAACGCTGGATCAAGCTGAGGACATCCCTGCAGCACAAGAGCAAACCAGCGGAAATCTCCTCTTGAGCCGTGTATGGCGCATCAGGTAAGACGGAATATCCCCGGCTTTGACCTGACCCTGACCACCGGCAGCGGGCAGTGTTTTCGATTCAACGAGACGCAGAAAGACTGCTACAGTCTTATCGCGTATGGAAAATGGCTTCAGATCAGGAATCTGGGCAACGATTGCTTCCAATTTGACTGCGACGCGGCCGACTTTGAGAAGATCTGGCGGCTCTATTTTGACGTAGACTGCGATTACGGGGTCTTTGGCAACTGCATCCCCGCTGAGGACGGCTTTTTGCGGGCGGCGTTTGATTATGCCTGGGGGCTGCGCATTTTGCGCCAAAGCCCGTGGGAGACCCTGATCAGCTTCATCATCAGCCAGCGCAAGAACATACCGGCCATCAAGGGCTGTGTGGAAACCCTCAGTCACCGCTTTGGAAATCAAATCGACGAAACAAGCTTTGCATTCCCTGAGCCCTGGCAGCTGTCCGGGCTGACGCTGGAGGAACTGCAGGCCTGCAGCCTTGGCTATCGAAGCCGCTACATCCTGCAGACTGCGCGCCAGGTGGCGGAAGGCAGGATCGACCTCGGTGCCTTATCCAAGGCGGATGATGCCAGTCTTCAGGAAGCGCTCTGTGCCTTGCCCGGCGTTGGCGAAAAGGTTGCGCACTGCGTGATGCTGTTTGGCTTTCACAGGCTTTCCGCCTTCCCGCGCGATGTGTGGATCAACCGCGTGATCAATCAGGAGTATGACGGCAGCTTTCCCCTTCATCTCTATGCACCTTATGCGGGCGTCATCCAGCAGTACATGTTCTGCTATGGGCGCAGCCCGACATACCGTAAAATGCAGGAAAACAAAGAAAGTGCCATCTAAAATGGCCAAAGCAGCCCGCATTCAAATAAGGGGAGAACCTTTTATGCATCAAGGATCCCCGCTCCCAAGCGGCGGCAGACTGAGAACCCTGGTTTTGGATTTTCATCACACGGCACTTGCATATTTATCCGCAAGAGGTTAAAATATGGTCAAATTCAAAAGGAGGGTTATCCCATGAAAAAAGTACTTGCTTTGGCCCTGGCGCTCGTGATGTTCCTGCCTGCCTTCGCATTGGGCGCGGCAGCCCCGGTGGATGGGGAAATCGTACTTGGCGTGTTTGAACCGCAGACCGGTGAAAACGGCGGCGGCGGCTTTCAGGAAGTGCTGGGCATGCGCTATGCCAACACCGTCTACCCCACTGTCAAGGTGGGCGACAAGGTCTACGCGGTGAAGCTGGTTGAGGCCGACAACAAATCCGACAAGACTGAGGCCGTCTCCGCCGCCAACACCCTGATCGCGGCAGGCGCCAAGATCGTGCTTGGCAGCTACGGCTCAGGCGTTTCCATCGCGGCAGGCGAGATCTTTGCCGATGCGCAGGTGCCCGCCATCGCTGCCTCCGCCACCAACCCGCAGGTGACGCTGGGCAATGACTACTACTTCCGCGTTTGCTTCCTGGATCCTTTCCAGGGCACTGTCATGGCCAACTACGCCATCGAAAAGGGCTACAAAAAAGCAGCCGTCATCACCCAGCTGGGCGACGACTATTCAAGCGGCCTGGGCGCCTTCTTCCTGGCAGCCTACGAAAAGCTGGGCGGAGTGATCGTATCCAATGAACAGTTCCAAACCAACCAGACCGATTTCAAGGCCATCCTGACCAATGTCAAGGCCGCCGCCCCGGATGTCATCTTTGCCCCCTCCTCCATTGCCACCGCTCCCCTGTTGATCAAGCAGGCGCGCGAACTGGGCATCACGGCTGTCATCGCGGCCGGCGATACCTGGGAGAATGGCTCCATTATTGATAATGCCGGCAAGGACGCAGAGGGTGTCGTGCTCTCCACCTTCTTTGATGAAGCGGAGCCCGCCAACGATGAGGCCAAGGCTTTCATCGAAGGCTTCAAGAAGTATCTTGTCGCCAACAACCAGCCCGATGTCATCCCTGCTGTTTCCGCGCTGGGCTTTGACGCCTACATCACCGCCCTTGCCGCCATCGAAAAGGCCGGCACCCTGGAAGGCCCCGCGCTCCAGCAGGCCCTCACCCAGGTTGAGGTCGTCGGCGTGACCGGCGCCATCAGCTTTGACGAGAACGGCGACGCCAAGAAGGACATGGCCTTCATCAAGACCATCCAGGATGGCAAGTTCGTCTTCCTGCAGCTGGTCAGCGTCAAATAATTCAGAGCCCCAATACTAAGGTGCAGGTGGGCGACACGCTTGTCGCCCGCCTGCTTTCAAGGTGGGAGGAATCCAATGAGCTTTTCAACCATCCTGCAGCACGCTCTGACAGGGATCTCGCTTGGCGGTGCCTACGCGCTGATCGCTATAGGCTATACAATGGTCTATGGCATCCTGCGGCTGATCAACTTCGCCCACGGGGACATGTTCATGATGGCTGGCTATTTCATGATATTCGCCATGGCCTCCATGCCCTGGCCGATAGCCATACCGCTTGTCGTCATCGCCACTATGGCCTTAGGCGTATTGATGGAGCGCGCGGCCTACGCGCCCCTGCGCTCAGCCCCCCGCATGTCCATCATGATATCGGCTATCGGGGTCAGCTACCTGCTGCAAAACCTGGCCACCTACCTGTTCACCGCGCTGCCGCGCGGCTATCCCGAAATCACCCTGCTCAAGCACATTTTCCAGATAGGTGAGCTGTCTGCCTCGCTTGTCACCTTCGTCACACCGGTGCTGGCTATCCTGCTGGTGCTGGGCCTGGTATACCTGATCAACCACTCCAAGATGGGCATGGCCATGCGCGCTGTCAGCAAGGATTTTGAAACGGCCAGGCTTATGGGCATCAACATCAACTCAGTCATCAGCTTCACCTTTGCCATCGGCTCGGCGCTGGCAGCGGTGGGTTCCATTTTGTATTTTACAGACCGCATGTCGGTGACGCCTTTCTCAGGCGCCCTGCCCGGCCTAAAGTGCTTTGTCGCGGCGGTCTTTGGCGGTATTGGCTCCATCCCGGGCGCCATGGTAGGCGGCTTTGTGATAGGCCTGACGGAAACAGCGCTGGTGGCGCTTGGCTATTCCACCTTCTCTGACGCCTTCACGTTCATACTGCTCATCGTCATCCTGCTCTTCAAGCCCACCGGCCTGTTTGGCCAGAAAACAACAGAAAAGGTGTGACGAGATGAAGAAAGAAATGAAGTGGCTGCTTTCCCTTGCCACGCTGGCGCTGGTCGTCTGGGCGCTGACGGCGCTGGAAGGCAGGCGCAACGAATACAACATGCTCTATACAGTGCTGCAAAAGGGCATGATACTGGCAGTCGCGGCTGTCGCCATGAACCTCCTAAACGGCTTTACGGGCCTTTTCTCCCTGGGCCAAGCCGGCTTTATGGCGATCGGTGCCTATGTGACGGCCATCCTCACTATCCCCGCAACCAAGCTTCCAGGCGTCTACTACATCAGCGGTGTGTCACAGGCCATCCTGAGCTTTCGGGGCTGGACGGACAGCCTGCCGGATTGGTTTCAGACAGCCTTCCCCTATCTGGCGCTGATCATCGGCGGCCTGGTAGCGGCCCTTTTCGCGGCGCTGATCGGTTATCCTGTCCTGCGCCTCAAGAGCGACTATTTGGCCATCGCGACACTGGGCTTCAGTGAGATCATCCGCGCCATCATCGCCAGCCCTCAACTGAACCTGATTACCAACGGAAGTTATGGCCTCAAATCCATCCCCAAGCTTGAGAACCTCCTGGTCACTTTCCTGATCGCTGCGGTTTGCATTGCCTTTATCGTGCTGCTGATACGCTCAAGCTATGGCCGCGCGTTCAAGGCTATCCGTGAGGATGAGGTGGCGGCTGAGGCGATGGGCATCAACCTGGCCAGGCACAAGCAGTATAGTTTTGTGATCAGCAGCTTTTTTACCGCGGTCGCGGGCGGCATGCTGGCCATGTACATGCGTTCGATCGATTCAGGCACTTTCAAGATCGGCCTCACCTATGATGTCCTGCTGATCATCGTGATCGGCGGCATCGGCTCGGTCACGGGCAGCGTCATTTCGGCCCTGCTGGTCACGGCGGCCAAGGAATGGTGGCTTCGCTTCTTTGACCAGCCGCTGGTGATAGCCGGCTGGGAAGTGCCCCTGTTTCGAACCGGCTTCCGCATGGTCATCTTCTCCCTGCTGCTGATGGCGGTGGTGCTGTTTTACCAGCGCGGCCTCCTGGGGCATAAAGAGTTCACCTGGAATGTTCTCATGCCCTCCAATTGGAGAAAGTGGCTGAACAAGAAACAGGCAGGAGGGAAGCGCCATGCCTGACAACATACTGCACATTGAAAACCTGTCCATGCAGTTTGGCGGCGTACTGGCTGTCAGCAGCCTCAATCTGGATGTCTGTCAGGACGAGATCGTCGCTCTTATCGGGCCAAACGGAGCTGGCAAGACAACAGTCTTCAACATGGTGACAGGCGTTTACGTGCCCACCAACGGCCGCATCACATTCAAGGGCAAGACGATAGCTGAGGGTTATCCGGAAAGCCAGATGAAGAAGCTGTACGCGGGGGATCACACAGGCGAATACTCCAAGTTGATCAGCAACACGCCGGACCGGATCACTGCGCTGGGCATCGCGCGCACGTTTCAAAACATCCGCCTCTTTAAAGAGATGACAGTCTTTGACAACGTGCTGGTGGCTACGCATATGCACCTTAAGGCCAACATCTTCAGCACGGCACTGGGTTTGGCACGGGCAGAGGAAAAGCGCATGCGCGAAGAGACTGCGTACCTGATCAACCTGATGGGGCTGAGCCCACAAAAGGATGAGCTGGCCTCCTCGCTGCCCTACGGCAAGCAGCGGCATCTGGAAATACTGCGCGCGCTGGCAACCAAGCCACATCTGCTGCTGTTGGATGAGCCGGCCGCGGGCATGAATCCGCAGGAGACAGATGAGCTGAGCGCCTTCATCTACAGGGCCAGAGAGGCGCTGAAGCTGACGGTGCTGCTGATAGAGCACCAGATGAACCTGGTGATGGATATTTCGGACCGCATTTACGTCATCGACTTTGGCAAGCTGATAGCACAGGGCAACCCAGCGCAGGTGCAGGACAATCCGGATGTCATTACCGCCTACCTGGGCGTGGAGGAAGCATGAGTTTACTGGAAGTCAAGGACCTGCATGTCAGCTACGGCGGCATCAAGGCGCTCAAGGGGATCAGCTTCAACGTCGAAAAGGGGCAAATCGTTACGCTTATCGGCGCCAATGGGGCGGGCAAGTCCACCACGCTGCGTGCCATTGTGGGGCTGGTGCCGACCAAGTCTGGCAGCGTGCACTTTAATGGGCAGTTGATCACAGGGATGGAAACGCAGACAATCGTAGGTCTTGGCATGGCCATGGTGCCGGAGGGCAGGCGGGTCTTCCCTGATCTGACGGTGCTGGAGAACCTGCGCATCGGTGCCTGGCTGCGTCAGGACGAGGCGGAGATCAAAAACAGCATTGATTATGTGTATACCATGTTTCCCCGGCTCAAGGAACGCAGTTGGCAGCCGGCGGGCACCCTGTCAGGCGGTGAGCAGCAGATGCTGGCGGTTGGCCGGGCGCTGATGGCCAGACCAACTCTGATGATGATGGATGAGCCCAGCCTGGGGCTTGCACCGCTTGTGGTGCAGGATATCTTTGCCATCATCCGGCGCATATCGCAAGAGGGCATCACGGTGCTGCTGATTGAGCAAAACGCCAACGCAGCGCTGCGCGCTGCTGACTATGGATATGTGCTGGCAACAGGCCTGATCACCACGCAGGGCACAGGCGCGGAGCTATTGCTTGACCAAAGCGTGCGGGACGCCTACCTCGGCCATACGCGCAAGAAGGCCGCCGTTCCAAACTGATACCAGAATTCACAGCAATATAAACGGCCCAGCAAGGAAAATGCCGGGCCTGTTGTAATGAGAAACCTTAGAGTGCGTTGACCATGTTGTACATGCGGCGGTTGAAAGTGGTCTTCATTTTAAGCGCGGTTTCGATGTCCATGTGGAAGACCTTGCCGTTGTTCACACCGATCACGCGGTTTGACTCACCATGCTTGAGCAGATTGACAGCCAACACCCCCGCCTCAAAGGCAAAGGCCGCGTCGCGCGCGCTGGGCTGGTAGCCGCGCTGGGTGTAGCCGATGACGGTGCCGCGAACCTCAAGGTGCTCCGTCTTGTGCTCAAGGACCCTGGCCAGATGGTAGGCGTCCATGGTCTGGCCCTCCAGTACCGGTTTGCTGGTGGGGAATTGGCCCAAGTAGCCGTAGACGTCAAAGGGGGCCATGGTTTTGTAGGCTCCCTCAGCAATGACAACGGTCGCGCGCTGGTTACCGCGCTTGACCAGGGATCCCAGGCGGCGGGCGACATCTTCAACATCCCAGCCCTTGATCTCGGGCACGATAACGATCTCGCTGCCGGTAGACTGTGCGGTGCTCAAGGCGATATCGCCGCAGTTGCGGCCCATGACCTCCACCACCGCCGCGCGGTCGTGTGACCTGGAGGTCGCTCGTATAGCGCGCACAGCATCCACGCAGACGTTGACCGCAGTATCAAAGCCCAGGCTCAGTTCAGTGTAGCCCAGATCATTGTCAATGGTGCCTGGGATGCCGATGGTGGGAACACCCTTGCGTGTCAGCGCCTGAGCGCCCATGAAGGAACCGTCGCCTCCGATGACGACCAGCCCCGCGACGTCCAGATCCCTCAGCAGTTTGACTGCCTTGTCCTGATATTCATCCAGCAGGAATTCCTTGCAGCGCGCAGTGCGCAAAAAGGTGCCGGGCAGGTCAGCGATATCGAGTATCTGATCCAGGCTCAAGTGGACAATATCATCCTCCAGCCTGGCGGACTTTCCGATCAGACCATTGTAGCCGCGCTTGATGCCAATGAGGTTCATGCCCATGAGGTTTGCTGCGCGAGCGACCGACATCACCGCTGCATTCATCCCCGGGCTGTCCCCGCCGCTTGTCAATACCGCAATATTAGCCATTGGACCCTCCATAAGGCAGGCAATGCGCCCGCGCTCTTCAGGGAGCAGAGAAGCAGCCTTCCCTGTCCCGTCAACGCATTATAGCACTTTGGATCCAGCTTGCCAACGCAGTCGCGTAAGGGGCGTGATGTCGCCATAGGACAAGAGATTCCAATGTTGTTGCGGACATCATGCCGCCCAGCATTGCCGCCGCCTTCCTCATCTTCATGTTCCGCCAGGCAGCACAAAGCTTCCCCTGTTAGTTCGTTCAGGCGGCGCGCATTGACGGCTTGGGCAAGTTTTCTTTTTTTCTGGATGTTTGTCCCCGTCATAGAGCCCACCAACGCGGCGGCCGCGACGGTAATACTATTTGAAAACAGTAATGCGCCGATGCGAAGAGAGATTTTTCGTCATATCAAAGTCGAGAGAAGAAGGCGTAGTCACAGCCTACGCCGACTGAATGAGACAAAGATAGGGCGGAAAAGATCCGCCGCATCAAAGCATTAATGTTTGAGAATGGTATAACATTCATGAGCACATGGAGCGCCTTGATAAGCTCCCCACAGAGTAGACACTCGAATAAACAAAAATCGAGACTACACGATGAGGAGCAAATTCATGTCGAGAAAATCAGAGAAGAGCTATGAAGAGAAAATGCAGGCAGTATTGGCGTATT
>Ga0209429_10000044_pt1 | contig 82423 bp, 88 predicted proteins | sample BarGraNGADG00212_3_FD_184493 | JGI IMG/M metagenome (GOLD analysis project Ga0209429, IMG submission 184493) | Arctic peat soil microbial communities from Barrow, Alaska - Barrow Graham LP Ref core NGADG0004-212 (SPAdes) (version 2) | ecosystem: Environmental > Terrestrial > Soil > Wetlands >... | reverse complement strand
GGCGACAACACCGAGATGGACGTGGAGCTCATCACACCCATCGCCATGGACGAGGGCCTGCGCTTCGCGATCCGCGAGGGCGGCCGCACCGTGGGCGCCGGGCGAGTCATCAAGATCTACAAGTAGGCTAGCGCACGCAGGGCAACTGCCCGGGCGGAGAGGAACCCGAGTGAGCAGAGAAAAGATCCGGATCAGGCTCAAGGCCTACGACCACGAGATCATAGACCAGTCCGCCAGGATGATCGTGGAGACGGCCAAGAAGACCGGCGCGGGCATCTCGGGCCCTGTGCCGCTGCCGACCGAGAAGAACATCTACTGTGTGATCCGTTCGCCTCACGTGGACAAGGACTCGCGAGAGCACTTCGAGATACGGACTCACAAGAGACTGATTGACATACTGGACCCCACACCGGCAACGGTCGACGCCCTGATGGGCATGGACCTGCCGGCCGGCGTGGACATCGAGATAAAACTCTAGCGGGCGTGGCGCACCGGCGTTGCATCGAGGACGACGCACCACCGGTGTGAAGGAAGAGGCCCTGAACGGGCCGTGTGGTCGGAATAAATTCCGCCCCATGGGGCCAGAAGAATTGCACCGGGGTTGCGTCGTCCGCGATGCAGGCCCGGTGAGCTGAAGCAGATAGGCCTAGCCGGAGGGCAAAGGTATGGAAAAAACGATAATCGGCGAGAAGCTCGGTATGACGCAGTTGTTCAAGGGCGACCTGCTCGTACCGGTGACGGTCCTCAGGGTGGGGCCGTGCGTGGTGACGCAACTCAAGTCCAAGGACAAGGACGGCTACGAGGCCGTACAACTGGGATTCGGAGAGATACCACGCGAGAAGGTCGAGAAGAAGGTCAACATGCCCATGAAGGGCCACTTCGACAAGGCCAGGGCCAATCCCCAGCGCGTCGTCGCCGAGGTCGGGCTCGACCCAAAGGAATACAAGCCTGGTCAGAAGCTGACGGTCCAGTTCGAGGAAGGCGACCAGGCTGACGTCACGGGCATCAGCAAAGGCAAAGGATTCGCCGGGGTCATCAAGAGGCACGGCTTCTCCGGAGGGCCCGCGTCCCACGGCTCGAGGTTACACCGGGCACCGGGATCCGTCGGCCAGTGTGCGACCCCTTCGAGGGTCTTCAAGGGAAAGAAGCTCCCCGGGCACATGGGCCGCGAGAAGGTCACTGCCCTGAACCTGAAAGTCATCGAGGTCGACAGGGAGAAGGGCCTGATGATGGTGAAGGGCTCCGTCCCAGGGCCGCGCGGCACCATAGTGCTGGTGCGCGAGTCGGTCAAGGTCAGAGCCGGAAAAGGCAAGCGGTGATGGAAGTGAAGGTTCCGCTCAAAGACACGGACGGAAAGAAAGTCGGAGAGGTCGAGCTGTCCGAGGCTCTCTTCGGGGTCGTGCCGAACGAGAACGCGGTGCACATGGTGGTGCGGATGCAGCGCGCCGTGGCAAGGGCGGGCACCGCTTCCACCAAGAGGCGCGGAGAGGTCCGCGGCGGTGGCGCCAAGCCCTGGCGGCAGAAAGGCACCGGAAGGGCGCGCGCCGGGAGCAGCCGCTCGCCGATATGGCGGGGTGGCGGCGTCGTCTTCGGGCCGCACCCGAGAGACTATTCTTTCAGGGTGAACAAGAAGGTGCGAAAGCTCGCGTTCTGTTCCGTGCTCTCGGAAGCCGCGGGCTCCGAGCGCGTTACGGTTCTGGACGACTTCGCGCTGGAGACGCCGTCGACCAGGACGGCTGTCGCGATACTGGACAAGCTCGAGGTGCCGGGGAAGATCATGTTCGTGGTCGGCGACGACGACCTGAACGTGGAGAAGTCGTTCCGGAACCTGGTCAACGTCGAGACTTTCCTGCCCGAAGAGTTGAACACTTACGACATTTTGAGGTTCGACAGCCTCCTCTTCCTGAAAGGGGCTCTCGAGACGCTGCAAGGAGACGGTGGCGATGAAGGATCCGCATGATGTGGTCCTGTACCCGATAATAAGCGAGAAGAGCTACGCCGCGATCGACATGCGACGGTACACCTTCATGGTCGACCCTCGGTGCAACAAGTCCGAGATCAAGGACGCTGTTGAGACGATCTTCGATGTCAAGGTCACCAGCGTGAACACGCTGCGCACCAAGGGGAAGCCCAGGAGGCGCGGCATGACCGTAGGCCGCACGTCGACGGGCAAGAAGGCGATCGTGACCCTGGCCGAGGGTCAGAAGATAGAATTTTTCGAGAGCCGATAGGCGGGGGAGACAATGGGCGTCAAAAAATACAAGCCAACATCACCGGGCAGAAGGTTCGCCACGGTATCGGACTTCGCGGAGATCACCCGCGACGCGCCGGAGAAGTCACTCACGTCCCCGCTCACCAAGACCGGCGGGCGGAACTCCTACGGGCATAAGACGTCCAGGCACAGGGGTGGTGGAGCGAAGAGGCTCTACCGCCATATCGACTTCAAGCGCGACAAGGACGGCTTGCCCGCGAAGGTCGCTCACATCGAGTACGACCCCAACAGGTCGGCGCGGATCGCGCTGCTGCACTACCGGGACGGCGAGAAGAGGTACATCCTCTGCCCGGCGGACCTGTCGGTAGGTGACATAGTGGAGTCGGGCCCCGGGGTCGACGTGAAGGCAGGGAACGCGATGCCGCTCGGGACCATACCGCTCGGCACCATGGTGCACGCGGTCGAGCTCAAGCCCGGCCAGGGCGCCAGCATAGTACGCTCGGCTGGAACGTCCGGCCAGATAATGGCCCGCGAGGGCGGGTTCGTCCACCTCAGGCTGCCGTCGGGAGAAGTGCGAAAGATCCATACCGACTGTCGGGCGACGGTCGGAGTGGTCGGGAACGCCGAACACGAGCTGATCCGCATCGGCAAGGCCGGGGCCTCCAGGCACCGCGGCATCAGGCCGCAGACCAGAGGCGCGGCGATGAACCCTGTCGACCACCCGCATGGGGGCGGCGAGGGCAAGTCGAAGTGCGGCCGTCACCCGGTGACGCCTTGGGGCAAGCCGACCCTCGGCTATCGTACCAGGAACAAGAAGAAGCACTCGGGCCAGTACATAGTCCGGACCAAGAGGCAGAAGTGACAGTAGTGTCGAGCGAGCACGGGAGGGCGAGTTGTCCCGTTCACTGAAGAAGGGTCCCTACGCGGACGAGAAACTGCTGGCGCGGATCATCGACATGAACCGGCGCAACGAGAAAGCGGTGCTCAAGACGTGGTCGAGGCGCTCCACCATCTTCCCCGAGATGGTTGGGCACACCATCGCCGTGCACGACGGCAAGAAGCACGTGCCCGTGTACATCACGGAGAGCATGGTGGGGCACAAGCTGGGAGAGTTCGCACCGTCCCGCACCTTCAGGGGACACGGGGGAAAGCTGGCTAAGGAAAAGCGGGTCCGGGTCCATTAGGCGGAAGGACGAACGGTGGAGACCAAGGCAAGCTCAAAATACATAAGGATCAGCGCGAGGAAGGCCCGGCTGGTGGTGGACACCATACGCGGGAAAGACCTCGCCGCCGCCCAGCAGATTCTGGATTTCTCGGACAGGGCGGCAGCACGGGTGGTCGGCAAGGTGCTCCGCGCCGCGGCGGCAAACGCCGAGAACAACAACGGCCTGACCCCCGATAACCTTTTCGTGTCCAGGGCGTATGTTGACGAGGGCCCCACGCTGAAGCGTTTCAGGCCGCGGGCCATGGGCAGGGCCACGCGTATCAACAAGCGCACCTGTCACATAACCGTGGTGCTGGACGAGAGAGAGCTGGAGAAGGTCGCGCCTAAGCGGGGCCGTCTGCGGAAGGCCGTCACCGGCAGGGGCAAAGCGGCGACCGCCAGGGGAAAGGCCGAGGAGAAGGAAAAGGCGGAAGCTGCCGAGGAGCAGGAGAAGCCGGAGGAGAAGGCCGAGGCCGCGACCGCGAAGCCCAAGGCCGCAAAGGCGAAGAAGCCGGCCGCCAAGGCCCCCGCGAAAAAGGCCGCTGCGAAGAAGGCACCGGCCGCCAAGGCTGCGAAGGCTGCGAAGCCTGAGGCCGCCAAGAAAGAGAAGCCCGCCGAGCCCAAAAAGAAAGCTGAGCCCGCCTCTCCGAAAGACAAGGAAAAGCCGCCGGCAAAAGAAAAAAGCGAGGATTGACGTGGGGCAGAAAGTTCACCCTTACGGCTTCCGGCTGGGAGTCATCAACAACTGGAAATCCCGGTGGATAGCCGACAAGGAGTACCCTGAGCTGGTTCAGGAGGACATCAAGATACGCAACTACCTCAGGCGGCGGCTCGCCAACGCCGCGGTCTCGAAGATCGAGATCGAGCGGAAGGCGAAAGAACTGTCGGTGGACGTCCATACGGCCAGGCCCGGTATCGTCATCGGCCGCAAGGGGAGCGAGGTCGACAAGATACGCGACGACCTCATGCAGATGGTCGGGCACGACGTGCAGATAAACATAATCGAGGTGCCGGTTCCGGACCTGGACGCCGCGCTCGTCGCGCGCAACATCGCCGAGCAGATATCCGGCCGCGTGTCTTTCAGGCGCGCAATGAAGAAAGCGGTCGGCAACACCATGCGCCTCGGTGCCCTGGGCATCAAGGTCCAGTGCAGCGGCAGGCTCGGCGGGGCGGAGATGGCCCGCAGGGAATGGTACCGCGAGGGAAGGGTCCCGCTTCACACCTTGAGGGCGGACATAGACTACGGCTTCGTCGAAGCCCGGACCACGTTCGGCCGCATCGGCGTGAAGGTCTGGATATACAAGGGAGACGTGACCGGCAAGCGTGAGGATGAGCGCGCGATGCCGGCATCCCTAGGGTCGGCACGCTCATCGCGCCAGCGACCGCCGCGGCCTGAGAAAGCGATGGCCGCCAAGCCCGCCGCCGTAGCCGCGCCCGTGGCGCCGCCCGAGGCCGAGGCGCCTGCTGAAGAGCCGGTCGAGGCCGCTACCCCGGTTGAAGAGCCGGTCGAGGCCGCTACCCCGGTTGAAGAGCCGGTCGAGGTCGGGGCGCCCGAGAGCGCCGAGGTAGTCGAGACGGTCGCTCCGGAAGAGGAGGCCAGCGAATAATGCTCCAGCCAAAGAGGCCTCCGCACAGGAAAGTGCACCGGGGCCGCCTTAAGGGAAAGGCCAAGGGCGGGACCCGCGTCAACTTCGGGGATTACGGGCTGCAGGCGCTCGAGCCTGCCTGGATAACCGCCCGACAGATTGAAGCCGCGCGTGTCGCGATGACCCGCTATATCAAGAGGAGCGGCAAGGTCTGGATAAACATCTTCCCCTACAAGCCGGTTTCGAAGAAGCCCGCGGAGACCAGGATGGGAAGCGGCAAGGGCAACCCTGAGTACTGGGTCGTCCCCGTCAAGCCCGGGAAGGTCATGTTCGAGCTGGCCGGCGTAAGCGAGCCGGTGGCCCGCGAAGCAATAAGGCTCGCGGCGCACAAGCTCCCGATCAAGTGCCGGTTCGTTAAGAGGGAAGACTGACCACGCTTCAGTGGGGGTTACAGAATGATACAGGCAAACGAGCTCAGAGTACTGGACCAGGAAGGTCTTCAGGATAAGCTGCGCGAGCTGAAGGAGACGCTCTTCAACCTGCGGTTCCAGCACGCCACCGGGCAGCTGGACAACCCCATGAAGATCAAGGAGACGCGCAGGGACATCGCCCGCGTCTGCACTGTTATGACGGAGCGGGAGTTCTCGATCCACCTCGAGGCGTTCGAGGAGGCCCTGGCCGCCCCGCCGCGCGAGGAGATCGAGGAGCCCGAGGAAATGGTGGAGATGGAGATCGAGGCGGAGATCGAACAGGACGCCGAGGAGCTGGCCGAAGAGGAAGAGATGGTCGAAGAGACCGAGGAACAGCTCGAGGAAGAAGTCGAAGACGAGCTCAAGGACCTATAGGCGGGAAGACATGGCTAAAAGGCCGTCGCGCAAAGTAAGAACAGGCAAAGTGGTTTCGGACTCCATGGACAAGACCATCGTGGTCGCGGTGGAGTCGATGGTCAGGCATCCGCTGTACGGAAAGACCATCAAACGCACCACCAAGCTGTACGCGCACGATGAGGAGAACCAGTGCGGGGTCGGTGACGTCGTCCAGGTGATGGAGACGCGGCCGGTCTCGAAGCAGAAGAGGTGGCGACTGGTGTCCGTCATCGAGAAAGCCCGTTAATAGCGGGCCACATCTGAAGTTTGAGATGCCGGGAGAGGCGAGATGATACAGCAGGAAAGCAGGGTAAGGGTCGCGGATAACACCGGGGCACGCGAGGTCCTGATAATCAAGGTCCTCGGCGGTTCCGGTCGCCGCTATGCCTCCATCGGCGACGTCGTGGTCGGAACAGTGAAAGAGGCGATACCGGGCTCGTCGGTCAAGAAGGGTGAGGTCATCAAGGCCGTCGTGGTGCGGACCAAGAAAGAGCGCAGGCGCCCGGACGGGACCTACATCAAGTTCGACGAGAACGCGGTGGTCCTCATCGACAACCAGATGAACCCGAGGGGCACGAGGATCTTCGGGCCGGTGGCGCGCGAGCTCCGGCAGAAGAACTTCATGAAGATAGTCTCGCTGTCCCCCGAGGTCCTCTAGGAGTGAACCAGGTATGAAGAGCCTGCACATAAGGAAAGGCGACACGGTCCAGGTCCTCAAGGGCAAGGACGCCGGCAAGCGCGGCAAGGTCCTCAAAGTGGACCCGGTGCGCAGGCGCGTGGTCATCGAGGGCATCAACAGGGCGCGCAAGCACATGCGCCCCAGCCAGGCGAACCCGCAGGGCGGCGTCGTCGACTGGGAGCTCCCCGTGAACGCCTCGAACGTGATGCTGGTGTGCGTCGGCTGCGACAGGCCGTCGAAGGTGAAACGCGTACGCCTGGGCGGCAAGTCCATCACCAGGGTGTGCAAGAAGTGCGAGCGGGAGTTCTGATGGAACAGGTGGAAGAGAAAGCCGGCAGGTACGTCCCCCGGCTCAAGGTCGAGTATGACGAAGAGATAGTCCCGGCGCTCACGGAGCAGTTCGAGTATGGCAACACGCTCCAGGTGCCGCGGCTGGTGAAGATAACGGTCAACATGGGCATCGGCGAGGGCATCACCAACGCGAAGGCCGTCGAGGCCGCCGCCGGGGACCTCGCGGTAATCACCGGACAGCACCCGATCCTCATAAAGGCGAGGCACTCGGTGGCGAACTTCAAGCTGCGCGCCGGGATGACCGTCGGGTGCAAGGTGACCCTCCGGGGCGACCGCATGTTCGAGTTCCTGGACAGGCTGCTGTCGATCGCGCTGCCCAGGGTCCGCGACTTCCGCGGGCTGGGAAGGAACTCGTTCGACGGGCACGGGAACTACTCCCTCGGCCTGCAGGAGCAACTGATCTTCCCTGAGATCGACTACGACAAGATAGACAAGGTCAGAGGTATGGACATCACGGTGGTCACGACCGCCGAGACCGACGAAGAAGGCGAGGCCCTGCTGGAATCGCTGGGCTTCCCGTTCAAGGCACGTTAGACCCGGGAGGCTACATTTGGCGAAAAGAGCCCTGGTAGAGAAACAGCAGAGGAAGCAGAAGTACTCCACTAGGCAGTACAACCGCTGCAAGCGGTGCGGGCGGTCGCGGGCCTACTACAGGAAGTTCCAACTGTGCCGTATCTGTCTCAGGGAGCTCGCGCACGAGGGCGAGCTGCCGGGCGTCACCAAGTCGAGCTGGTAGGGAGGCTACTCGATGACAATGACCGATCCGATAGCGGATATGCTGACCCGCGTCAGGAACGCTTCAAGTGCGCGTAAGGACCGGGTGGAGATACCCGCGTCCAGGACCAAGGTGGAGATTGCGCGGATCCTGGGCAAAGAGGGCTACATCAAGCGATACGAGGTCATCAAGAAAGAGAACTTCGACACCATCATCGTCCACCTGAAGTACGGGCCGGACCGGACCGGTGTCATAAAAGGGATAAAGCGGATAAGCACGCCGGGCCTGAGGGTCTACGCGAGGAAGGACGCCATGCCGAGGGTACTGGGCGGCCTGGGGATCGCGATCCTCTCGACCTCCAAGGGCGTGATGACCGAGAGAGAGGCCGGCGCGCAGGGCGTCGGCGGAGAGGTAATGTGCTACGTATGGTAGCCAGGGAGAGGATCCACCCATGTCACGCGTAGGCAAGATGCCGATAGATGTGCCGGCCAGCGCCACGGTCATCGTCGACGGCAACGTCGTCAAGGTGAAGGGGCCGAAGGGCGAGCTGCAGCAGTCGATATCGGACCGGGTAGACGTCGAGCAGGGCGGCGGGGTGCTCCGCGTGAGCAGGCGGACGGATGAGCCGTACGACAGGTCGATGCACGGCCTCACGCGCACCCTCATCGACAACATGGTCCACGGGGTGACCGAAGGTTTCGAGAAACAGCTCGAGATCCAGGGCGTCGGCTACAGGGCGGCGCTGAAGGGCACCAGCATCGAGCTCCAGCTCGGGTACTCGAACCCCAGGCAGGTCACGCCACCGCCCGGGATTGCTTTCGAGGTGCCGGTCCCGACGCGGATCATCGTGAAGGGCATAGACAAGCAGCTCGTCGGCCAGGTGGCGGCGGACATCAGGTCGCTGCGCAAGCCTGACCCGTACAAAGGCAAGGGCATCAGGTACCGTGGCGAGCTGGTACGCCGGAAAGTCGGAAAGGCGATAAAGTGAGCAAGCGCGTAGTCATCAAGGCGACGAAAGGCAGGGCTCGCCGGCGCAAGAGCATCCGCAAGAAGCTCGCGGGGACCCCCCAGCGCCCGAGGCTCTCAGTCTTCCGCGGCAACAAAGAGATGAACGTCCAGGTGATCGATGACGTGAACGGCGTCACCATAGTGTCTGCGTCGACCCTGGAAAAGGAGTTCCGCGCGCGGGGCAAGCTCAACAAGACCGAAGCGGCTAAAGCGCTCGGCGCTCAGATAGCGACGCGTGCTGTAGAGAAAGGTGTCGGCCAGGTGGTCTTCGACCGCGGAGGCTACAAGTACCACGGGCGGGTCAAAGCGCTCGCCGATGCGGCCCGTGAGAACGGGCTCGTCTTTTAGGAGGTGCGATGGACCTCGAGGTCTCATCAGAAGAAATAGAAGAGCAGGTAGTCCACATAAACAGGGTGGCCAAGGTCGTCAAGGGCGGGCGCAGGTTCTCTTTCACGGCGCTCGTGGTCGTCGGTGACGGCAAGGGAAGAGTGGGTGTCGGCTACGGCAAGGCGCGCGAGGTTCCGCTCGCCATCGAGAAGGGAGCGCAGAAGGCGCGCCGGAGCATGTTCCGCATACCCATGTCCGGGCAGACCATCACGCACCAGATCGAGGGGAAATTCGGAGCGGCCCGCGTCCTGTTGAAGCCCGCCTCACCAGGCACCGGCATCATCGCCGGCGGCGCGGTAAGGCCTGTCATGGAGCTCTCGGGCATCAAGGACATCCTGACCAAGAGCCTCGGCTCGGACAACAAGCTCAACGTGATAAAGGCCACCGTGAACGGGCTGCAGTCGCTCCGGAGCCCGTCCGAGGTCGCCCGCCTGCGCGGCAAGCGCGTCGAGGAGATCCGCGGGAGGAGCGTGTTCGATGAGCTCGAGACTTAAGGTGACCTTGAAGAAGGGCCTGGTCGGAAGGCCCGAGGACCAGCGCGGCACAGTGCGCGCGCTCGGCCTCAAGCGCATCGGCCACACGGTGGTAAAGGACGACAGGTCCGAGATACGGGGCATGATCTTCAAGGTCAAGCACCTGGTCTCGGTCGAGGAGATACCGGAGGGCAAGGCGGTCTCCGGGGACGAAGGAAAGTAAATGGAACCAAACGAGCAGATGCGCCTTCACAACCTGAAGCCGGCGGCCGGCTCGCGAACCGAGCGGAAGCGCATTGGGCGCGGCCACGGATCGGGCAGCGGCAAGACTTCCGGCCGGGGGCAGAAAGGCCAGAACTCCCGGTCCGGCTCGAAGAGCAGGGTCGGCTTCGAGGGCGGGCAGATGCCCCTCTACAGGCGCCTCCCCAAGCTGGGAGGCTTCACCCCGAGGAGCCGCAAGGTATTCGCGATAGTCAACGTCTCTGACCTGGAGCAGCGCTTCGAGAAGGCCGCCGTGGTCGATCCCGCGGCGCTCGCCGGCGCCGGCCTCATAAAGAAGGAGCGCGAGACCGTCAAGATCCTCGGTGACGGGGAGCTCACCAAAAGCCTGACTGTCAAGGCCCACGCCTTCACGCGCGGCGCGCGCGAGAAGATCGAGGCCGCCGGAGGTAAGGCCGAGGTGATAGCTTGAGGATATTCTCCGGGTTCCGGGATGCTTTCAAGATCCCGGACTTGAGAAAGAAGATCCTTTTCACTTTCTTCATCCTTGCTCTGTATCGCATCGGCTGCTGGATCCCCGCCCCCGGGGTCAGCATCTCAAACCTTGCAAAGCAGATGCAGGGCAGCGGCCTGCTCCGCTTCCTTAACCTGTTCACCGGCGGCGGCCTGGCACGGATGGCGATCTTCGGCCTGGGGATCATGCCTTACATCACAGCGTCCATCATCATGGAGCTCCTCTCGGCCGTCATCCCCAAGATCAAGGAGTGGCACGAGGAAGGCGAGATCGGGCGAAAGAAGATCACCCAGATCACGCGCTACATGACTCTCGTGCTGGCCTTTGTCCAGTCGGCGAGCCTGGTGGTCTCGCTCTCCCGGGGCACCACCGGCGAGCAGATACTGCCGGGAATGAACCTGGCGAAGGGCGCCCTGATCGTGGCTACGCTGGTCGCCGGCATGGCTCTTCTGATGTGGCTGGGCGAGCTCATCACCGACCGCGGGGTCGGCAACGGGATGTCCATCCTGATATTCGCCGGCATCATCGCCGCGCTGCCCGGAGAGCTCTCCAACCTGGTCAGGACCGTGATGGCCAAGCAGCCGGCCCTGCTGGTGCTGATCGCGGGGGCGGCCCTGGCGATCATCGCGGGGGTGGTCTATATCGAGCAGGGCGAGAGAAGGATACCCGTGCAGTACGCGAAGCAGGTGCGCGGTCGCAAGATGTACTCGGGGGCGAGCACCTACATCCCCGTGAAGGTAAACACCTCAGGTGTGATCCCGATCATCTTCGCGTCGGCGGTGCTGTCGTTCCCGCTGATAATCGCGCAGTTCTTCCCGGCGCTTAAGGGGTTCGCCAACTCCTTCGCCCAGGGGTCGGTGGCATATTTCATCCTGTACACGGGCCTCATAGTCTTCTTCGCCTACTTCTACACGGCGATAATCTTCGACCCGTTCGAGCTGGCCGACAACCTGAAGAAGTACGGCGGTTTCATACCGGGCATCAGGCCCGGCATGCCCACCACCAACTACGTCTCGAAGGTCGTCAACCGCATCAACCTGCCGGGGTCACTGTACCTGGCTGCTATCGCCCTGATACCGGCGGTCACGCTGGTGCTGTTCGGTGTGCGGGACGTGCCGTTCGGCGGCGCGGCGATCCTGATCATCGTCGGCGTCGCCCTCGAGACCATGAAACAGATCGAGGCGCAGATGCAGATGCGCCATTACGAAGGCTTCCTGAGCAAGTAAGGACCGAGCATGAACGTGATACTCCTCGGGCCTCCCGGGGCTGGAAAAGGCACACAGAGCGAGAGAATGGCGGACGGTTACGACCTGGTGCCGATCTCGACGGGTGACATCTTCAGGGCGAACCTGTCGAAGGGCACCCCACTCGGGCTCGAGGCCAAGAAGTACATGGACGCAGGCGAGCTGGTCCCAAATGAGGTCACGGAGAGGATAGTCACCGACAGGCTCAAGGCCGACGACGTCACCGGCGGGTTCATCCTCGATGGCTTCCCCAGGAACCTTCACCAGGCGGAGGCGCTGGACGCTTACCTGGAGGGCAAGGGCAAGGGGATGGACCTGGTCATCAATATCGAAGTCGATCCGGAAGAGCTGGTGAAGCGCCTGACCGGAAGGCGGATGTGCCGCGACTGCCAGGGCATCACCCACGTGCTGACGGACCCTTCCGCCGCGGAGGGTGTCTGCGGGGAGTGCGGCGGCGAGCTGTACCAGCGTGACGACGACAACGAGGCCACCGTGCGCAACAGGCTCGAGGTCTATCGCACGGAGACCGAGCCGCTCATCGAATACTACAGGCCGCGGGGCAAGATAGCGGACATCGACGGGGCGCAGCATCCAGATTACGTCTTCGAGCAGATACGGGACGCGGTAGAGAACGCAGAGGCCGGTAAGTGAGTTGATCATCCTCAAGTCCCGCCAGGAGATCGATAAGATGCGAAGGGCCGGGCGGCTCGTCCGCCAGGTCCTGGACGCCGTCGTCGACAAAGTGGACGTCGGGGTGACCACCCTCGAGCTTGACGAGATGGCCGAGGCCATGATCCGCGAAGCGGGCGCGGTACCGGCGTTCAAAGGCTACGAGCCGGACTTCGTGAGGTGCGGCCCGTTCCCGGCGACGCTGTGCACCTCCATCAACGAGGAGGTCGTGCACGGGGTCCCCGGCCTGAGGCCCCTGGCGGACGGCGACATACTGAGCATCGACACCGGGGTCGAGATGGACGGCTATTTCGGAGACGCGGCGGTGTCCATCATCGTCGGCAACGCCTCGACCGGCGCGCAGAGCCTGGTCCAGGTGACGCGAAACGCCCTGGACGCCGGGATCGACGCGTGCAGGCCGGGCCTCCGGCTGGGGGATATCTCCAGCGCCATACAGACGGTTGCCGAGGTCGCGGGTTTCTCGGTGGTCAGGAGGTTCGTCGGCCACGGAATAGGCAGGCAGATGCACGAGGACCCGCCGGTGCCCAACTACGGGGTGGCCGGGACCGGCCCCACGCTGAAGGCGGGGATGGTGCTCGCGCTGGAGCCAATGGTCAACATGGGAGGGTCGGACGTGCAGGCCTCGCAGGATTGCTGGCCCGTCGTCACCAAAGACGGTGCCCTGTCGGCGCATTTCGAACAGACGGTCGCCATCACCGAGGCGGGAGCGGAAGTCCTGACCGCCGTGCGCGGCGAAGAGGGCGAGAGCGGCCTGGAAAAAAAGAGCCGGTTCGCATAAAATATAGTTTTGTGCGCTTTTTAGGGGGAATAGTTTAGGTTTGGCACCAAAGGATGACGCGATAGAGATAGAGGGCACAGTGCTTGAGCCGCTGCCCAATGCCATGTTCAGAGTCGAGCTGGACAACGGCCACAAGGTGCTCGCGCACATATCGGGCAAGATGAGGATGCACTACATTCGCATCCTGCCGGGCGACAAGGTCACGGTTGAGCTCTCGCCCTACGATCTGTCCCGGGGCAGGATTACCTACCGCCACAAGTAGCGGCGGCGTGGAAATGTGAGGACCAGAGATGAAAGTCAGGCCATCGGTAAAGAAGATGTGTGACAAGTGCAAGGTGATCAGAAGGCACGGTAAGGTCATGGTCATCTGCAGCAACCCCCGGCACAAGCAGCGGCAGGGAAGATAATACGGAGGACATGCTTTGGCTAGAATCGCGGGTATCGACCTTCCAAGGGACAAGCAGGTCCAGATCGCGCTGACCTACATCTACGGCATAGGCAGGACGAGCGCGATAAAGGCGTGCGTGGGAGTCGGGGTGAACGCCGAGACCAAGGTGCGCGACCTCACCGACGAGGAGATTGTAAGGCTGCGCGAGTTCATCGATGCCAACTTCCAGATAGAGGGTGACTTGAGGCGCGAGCGCGCCCAGAACATCAAGAGGCTCATGGAGATAGGGTGCTACAGGGGACTTCGTCACCGCCGCGGCCTCCCGGTGCGGGGGCAGAGGACCCACACCAACGCGCGCACCCGCAAGGGCCCGAGGCCGCAGGTAGGCATCAAGAAGAAGCAGCGCCAGGCTGCCGGCAGGTAATCGAAAGGGGAACGGCAGGTGCCAAAGCCAGGAAAAGCCAAGTCGAGGGGACGCAAGAAAGTAAAGAAGAACGTCCCCAACGGCATTGCCAACATCAAGGCGACGTTCAACAACACCATAATCAACATCACCGACCCGGAGGGCAACACCATCGCCTGGGCGAGCGCGGGAACGATAGGCTTCAAGGGCTCGCGCAAGAGTACGCCCTATGCCGCTCAGCAGGCTGCCGAGGCCGTCGCCAAGCAGGCGGCGGAGCACGGGATGCGTAAGGTCGAGGTGCGCGTGAAGGGGCCGGGCTCCGGAAGGGAGACGGCTATTCGCACGCTGCAGGCAAACGGGCTCGAGGTGGGCTCTATCAAGGACGTCACGCCGGTGCCGCATAACGGCTGCCGGCCCAAGAAGAAAAGGAGAGTGTAGGGCTAGAAGCCCTCAATCGTGCTATGGCGAGATACACGGGACCAGTCTGTAAGCTGTGCCGAAGAGAGAGGACCAAGCTGTTCCTCAAGGGTGACAGGTGCACCACCGACCGATGCTCGGTGGAGCGGCGCACCTATCCGCCCGGTCAGCACGGCCGGCGCCGGGTCAAAGAGACCGATTACCTGATACAGCTCAGGGAGAAGCAAAAGGCGAGGCGCGTCTACGGGGTCATGGAGAAGCAGTTCCGTGACTACTACGCGCAGGCGGTGCGCGAGAAGGGGCGCACCGGCGAGAACCTGCTGCGGATACTGGAGAGCCGCCTCGACAACATAGTGTACAGGTGCGGGTTCGCGGTGAGCCGCAAGCAGGCCCGTCAGCTCGTGCGCCACGGGCACATCCAGGTGAACGGCAAGAAGGTCGACATACCTTCCTTCCTGGTGAAGCCGGCCATGGCTATATCGGTCGCCCCCAAGTCACGCGAGTCCGAGGTCTTCAAGATCGCGGCCGCGAGCTTCCAGCGCGAGCAGGTGCCATGGCTCCAGGTGGACAGGAAAGGCATGACCGCGTCACTCATCGAGGCGCCGCAAGGGATAAGCCCTGACGTGCCGATACGCGACGAGCTCATAGTAGAGCTCTATTCACGATAGATCCCGGAATACGGAGGGAAAACTGTTGCTAGGAATACAGAAGCCGCAGATTAAGGTGCTTGACCTGAACGACACCGAGGGAGTGTTCGTCATCGAGCCTCTCGAGAGAGGGCTCGGCCACACGCTCGGGAACAGCATCAGACGGATACTGCTGTCCTCTATCCCGGGGGCCGCGGTGACGCAGGTCAAGATCACCGGCGTCCAGCACGAGTACTCGGCGATCGAGGGCGTGCGCGAGGATACCATAGAGATCCTCTTGAACCTGAAAGAGCTCGTGCTGTCACTGGACGGCGACGAGACGGCGACCGTGAGGTTGCGGGTCACCAAGGCGGGGGCGGTGACCGCCGCTGACATCGAGACGCCGTCCAACGTGGCGGTGGTCAACCCCGAGCACCACATCGCAACCCTCACCAAGAAGGGCAAGCTCGAGATGGAGATGACGGTGGAGAAGGGCCGTGGGTTCGCCTCCGCGGAAGAGAACGAGCACGAGGGAGACCCGATAGGGCTCATCCCGGTCGACTCGATCTTCTCGCCGGTCAGCAACGTGACGTTCAAGGTGGAATACACCAGGGTCGGACAGAGGACGGACTTCGACAAGCTCACACTGTTCGTGCGGACCGACGGCAGCATGAAGCCCGACGAGGTAGTGAGCATCGGGTCGAGGATACTGATCGAGCACATCACGCTGCTCGCGGACCTCGCGGAGGAGCCGGGCATCGGTGACGTCTTCGAGCCGACCGAGGCCTCGAGCGCCGCCGGGCTGGACGCGAGCATCAGCGAGCTGGACCTGAACGTGCGCGCTTACAATTGCCTGCAGAGGGCGAAGATAGAGACGCTCGCCGACCTGGTGAGCCACACCGAAGAAGAGCTGCTTGGCATCAGGAACCTGGGCGCGAAGACGGTCGAGCTCATCAAGGAGAAGCTGGACACGCGCGGCCTGTCCCTGAAGCAGCCCGAGTAAGACTGGGTGAAAGAAAGATGCCGAAGCCGAAAAAAGGACCGCGACTCGGAGGGAGCCCCTCCCACCAGAAGGCCATGATGTCCAACCTCGCGCGCGAGGTGATAATACACGGCCGGATAACCACGACCGAGACGAGGGCGAAGATGGCCAAGCCCCTGGTCGAGAGGCTGGTCACCTACGGGAAGAAGGGCGACGTCGCCGCCAGGCGCGAGGCCCTCAAGGTGATCAACGACCGCGACGTGGTGCATCGCCTCTTTGCCGAGGTCGCCCCGAGGTACGTGGACCGCAACGGCGGGTACACGAGGATACTCAAGCTGGGGCCTCGCCAGGGCGACAACGCGTCGATGGTGATCCTCGAGCTGGTCTAGCGGGCAGGTTTTAACCTGACCGCACGGGGCTTTGGCGCCTCAACTCTCACAGCGGTGGTGCGTTTCGAAGAAATGCACCACCGCTGAGTCATAACAGCCAATAAAAATGCACCACCGGTGACCCCAGTGGTACGTTTTTATCTCCGGGTTGCCGCCAGGGAGGCCGCGGACAGGAGCGCCTTCCAGCGCCTGGGCACGTCGATCATGCGGATGTCCCCCGTGTTGAGCGCCCACAGGATGTCGACCGCGGGGAGGCGCGAGCGCGCAAGGCGCTCCAGCTCCGAACGCTCCGTGACCACGGCGCGGACTCTCCCACCGAACCTGCGCGAGAGCTTCTCGCACGCGGCTTCGAGGCCTCCGTCCCTCAGGTCGCCTTCCTCCATGCCAACAGTATCGAGCGAGCTCAACAACCAGAAATCGCCGTCGCGCCAACCGACGACAGCCGAGGCCCACACCTGCCCACGCTCCGTCACCGCGAACAGGAGCACCGTGTTGTCGGGGATCAGCATCCGTGTGAACGACTCGACAGCCCGGTACGGGACCAGCGGGACCCGGGCGGGTCCCGCAGGATAGGTGAAGATGGTGCGGCGCCACTCGCGGGCCGCTCCTCGCAGGAACGCGCCGGACTGTTCGAGGAAGTCAGCCCTGAAGTCGAGCTCGCGCTGGGCGTGGCCGAAGACTCGAGACAGCGCACTCTCCTCCAGCGCCACCACAAACGGGTAACCCGTCTGGCGCGCAACGAGGTCGAGCCGCGAGGTCCCGTGCCAGTCGACCTGGACCTCCGTCGAAGCCAGTGCGTCCATCGCCTTGAGCACTTTCAACCCCCGGTACACGATAAGGAGTGCGCGCCCCGGCGCGGCGTCGCCCGCCCGGCGCAGCGCCGACAGTTCCCCGGGCAGCTTCATGAGCCGGCTCCAGTTGTCGCCGCCCAGGTCGACGATGGTCATGTCCTTGTGGATCATTGCTCAGCCCCCAGCACCGTTATGGTGTATGGCTCGAGTGAGATGTCGAAGAGTTCTCCGCCGTAGCGCTCGGAGCTCCTCATGTCCTTGAAAGTGAGGCCGCCGGTATGGCTGACGGAGGCCTCGATAGTCTCCTCGGTGGGGTTGGCGATGAAGAGCAGGGTCCCCGCCGCGCCGCGCCATACAGCGACGTCGAGGAGCGGGTCGGAAGGCACGAACGCGGGCTCGATGCCGGCGGCCCTCGCCAGCGTGTCCACCATCGGCGCGAAGGGCTCCGCGTCGGACGCGCAGCAGAACACCCCCGGAACGATGCCCACGTGCACCAGCCAGCCGCTGCCTGTCTGGCTGCGGTAAGTGAAAGAGGAGCCGTCGCCCTCTCCGCCGTATAGCGAGACCTCGTCGAGTTCCACGCCGAAGACATCGGCTTTCAGTCGCGTTTCCAGCGGAGCGCGCATGTTGCGTCCGAGGACGTCGCAGGGCTCCATCCGCGAGTCCAGTCGCGGCGCGCGGGGGCCGGTGACGAGCGTACCGCCGGAGCTCGCGTAATCGAGGAGCCGCTGCTGCACGGCGCGGTCCATGAACTCGAAGGAAGGAGTGACGACCATCCGGTAGGAGGACAGCAGCTCGGCCGGCGCCGAGGTATCGCCGATCGCGAAGTGGACCCCGGCGGCGTCCAGCGCCCAGTACCAGAATGCGAGAAGCCTCGCGTACCTCGCGGCCACGGGTTCTCCAAGGCCGTGCTCCTCGTTCGATATCAGCATGTCGGCCGGTCTCTCGAACATGCCCAGAAACTGCGGGACCAGCCTCGAGTTGGGGCTCAGGATGGAGGAAACGTTCGCGAGCCTCTCGTAGGAGCGGTTGAGGAGCAGCAGCACTCCTCGCTCGCATCTCATCTCCTCCAGGCCCCACTCGCGCACCTCCTTCAACAGCCCGCGGAAGAACTCGTAGCGACTTTCGCGGACGGAGCCGTCGCGCTTAATGGGCGAGCCATACCAGCGCTCCCGCTCAACGATCATGTAGAAGTTCACGCCCTTGATGCCGTGCATCAGGATCGCCCAGGTGGTGAACTTCTGGTCATCGAGGCTGAGGGGCAGCGCGTAGTAGACGCTCCCCGACGAGAACTCTCCCATCACGGGAAACCTGCTCATCGCGGAGGTGAACTTCACGCCGGCGCGGACCCCGTGGTACGCGGTCCGCTGCGGGTAGGAATCTATCGCCTGGAAATCGAGGTACTCCTCCGCGCCGGTCATATCAAGAGGCGGGACCGGGAGGGTAACCGGGTAGTTGTGAAAGAGGGGGACGCCGTCGCCGAACTCCTCGCGCAGCATCCCCGCGACGTCGCTCACCGCCTTGTTTATGTAGTGCTCTCCGAACTCGACCCAGTCCATCACTGACGGCAGGTCCTGGCGGCGTGAGGCCGCCAGGCGGCGCGGCGGGTCGATCATCTGCCACGCCCGGTGGCCCGTCCCGTGGACGCGGTTGAGCTCGTCCAGGTCGGAGTACCTGTCCCGGAGCCAGGCCCGGTACAGCCGCACCGCGTGCTCGGAGTAATCCCAGTCGAAGGGGTTCGCTCGCATGAACTTGGAGCACTCGTTGTCCGCCTGGATTGCGATTATCGGGCCGTCGGGATACAGAGCCCGCGCGCCGCCGACGGCATCGGCCAGCGCATGGAAATATCTCTTCACCTCGGCGGCAAACCGGGGATGGTGGTAACAGGGCAGGGGGAACATCCTGGGCGGCGCCGGCAGCACGACCATGGTGCCGTCGGCGCACCGCGCCATCATGTCCTCATCTGCGAAAAGCCGCTCGGGGTAGCCGAAGTACGTCATCTCCGCGTTGATGTGAGGGCCCGGCCGCGCGAGCACCTTCACCCCCGCGGAGCGGCATGCCTCCAGGAAGCGCGGCAGGTCGTGACGCGGGTTCGCATGCCCGAAGTCGAACTCCCCCGGTCCCAACTCATGGACCGACCAGGGCATGTAAGTCTCGATGATGTCGAAGCCCATGCCTTTGACGCGCTCCAGTATCGGGCTCCACAGGTCCGCTTCGATGCGCCAGTACTGGAAGCTGCCCGAGAAGAAGCTGACGGGCTCGCCGTCTATGAGCAGTCGCTGGTTCTCGATCGAGTAGTTCACGAGCGGCAGTGTATCATATTGCATTACTGCGGCATCTCCTATTATGATTTTTCAGGTTCCGGCGTCTGCGGTGCTTACGTGGAGGAGGAGAGCGGCATGGCCATATCTTACGAGTGGACCCCCGAAGAGCAGCAGGATTACTCCCGCAACAAGCTCTTCAAGTACATCAAGGATTACGTCTACCCCTACCACCCGTACTACCGCAAGCTCTTCAAGGAGAACAACATCGACCCCGACAAGCTCTCCACCATGGACGACCTGCGCAGGATCCCCATCACGACCAAAGAGGACACCGCCGCCGACCAGAAGGCGTTCATCATGCAGCCGAAGGTCGAGGGCTCGGAGTACGACGTGGAGGAGATCGGCGCCGGCAAGAAGCTAGACTACGTGTACAAGACCTTGAAGACGCGATACCTCCGCGACGTCTACGGCAAGCCTCGCTCTTTCACCGACAGGGTCAAGCAGACCGCGGCCGCGGAGTGGAACCCCATCCACTTCCACATGAGCGGCGGCACCACCGGGATGCCCAGCATGGCGACCTACACCAACCACGACATCCAGAACGTCCTCCCCTGGCTCGCCGGCATGCTCTACCTCTTCGGCTGGGAGCCGACGATGCGCGGCCTCAACATGTTCCCGGCTCTTCCGCACCTGGCCTTCTTCCAGGTGATCTTCGCGGAGTTCGCGTGCGACCACGGCAGCGCGATATTCCACACCTGCGGCGGCAAGGCGATCCCCACGGAGAAGCAGGTCGTGATCGCGGGCATGATGCCGTTCGACATGTACATCGCCATCCCGTCCTACATGACTTACTGGCTCAAGACGGCGGCCAAGATGATCGAGATGGGCGTCCCCAAGCCGGCGCCGGTGAAGTACGCTGTGCTGGCGGCGGAGCCGCTCTCGGACGAGTACCGGGACAAGCTCAAGGACCAGTTCGAGACGATCGGCTCGCCGGATGTCAAGATAATCGAGGGCTACGGCTCGACCGAGCTGCGCGCGGCGTTCTTCGAGTGCGACGAGAAGAGCATGATGCACCTGAACCCCGAGTTCTACTTCTGGGAGGTCCTCGACCCGGAGACCAAAGAACCGGTGAAGTGGGGCGAGCCCGGCGTGCTCTGTTTCTCGCACATCGGGTGGCGGGGGACGGTCCTGCTGCGCTACTGGATGGGCGACCTCATCCAGGGAGGCGTGACCTGGGACAAGTGCGACAAGTGCGGCCTGACGCTGCCGATCCTGCGGCCGCCGATCGGCAGGGCGACCCGAGACTTCACCAAGATCAAGGGGGCTCGCGTCCCGCACATGAACTTCAGTAACGCGATAAGGAGAGTCGAGGGCGTCGAATCGTTCCAGGTGATCATCACCAAAGAGGACGAGGCGGACGTCACCAGCCGCGACCAGGTCCTGGTGTACGTGGCTCTCAAGGAGGGCGCGGACGCGGACGTCGTGAAGTCCAGCATCACCAAGCAGGTGAAGATCGACACCGAGGTCTCGCCCGACAGGATAGACATAGAGTCGCCGGAGAAGGTCGAGGAGCGGCTCTTCGAGCGCACGGGGCTGAAGGCCGAGTGGGTGGTCGACAAGCGGGAGCTCCACGTCTGAGAAGGCGGCGGGCCTGCGGCAAGGTGTCGCGGCGGGCAGCGTAGAAATAGCTTTACAAAAAGAATAAGATAATCTTAAGGCCGGTCCCTAACTAATGAGGACGGCAACTTATAGCCGACGACCGGTACACCTGCTTAGTTATGGCCTGGCCTTTCCCTATTCTTATTCACGTCGTTCGATTTCCACTTTTATTTACACTGCCGCTTGGATGCGCCACTGGGGTCAGACCCCGCTGGCGCACCTGAAGTGGCACAGCGGCCGTGCATCGCTTCGCGACGCACCACCGCTGTGAGATTTGAGGTGCTAACGCACCGTGCGGTCAGGTTAAAACCTGCCCGGCTAGGTGTGCGCATGGAGAAAACTTGAAGCTGCGGCCGTGGCTTCACGCGCACACCTCCGCCAGAACGTGCTCACGAAACCGTGGGCGATGACCCTGCACTCGGAAGCCGGGATGGCGAGAACCTCGTGCTCGACCCCCTGCCGCTCCAGTTCCGCGGCGAAGGCGACAGACTGCGATGACAGCCTGTCCTTCTCCGCGTAGGTGATGAAACAAGGCGGATAGTCTGCCGTGATATGCCTGATGGGTGAAGCGCTCCTGGCGCGGTCCTTGAAGAGCACGGGGTCGCGCGACAGGAACGCCTCCAGCATCGTCTTCACGAACGGAAAGCCGGTATCGAGGATCGTCTCACAGTCGAAAGCCCCGTAGAGCAGCACCAGCCCCGCCACCTTCGCCGGGCGCTCCACGCCCTCGAGCCTGAAGGCTTTCACCAGCGATTCGTCCACGAGCGAGGTGGAGTACGTGCTCACCAGGTGGGCGCCCGCGGAGTCGCCCGCGAGGAAGACCGTGGAGGGGTCGCCGCCGTAAGCCGCGGCGTTCTCCAGCGCCCAGGCGACCGCGGTCCCGATGTCCATGATGTTCACGGGAAAGCGAAAGGCCGGCGCGCGACGGTAGTTGACGTTGAAGACGACGTAGCCCGCGGCCGCGAATCTCCTGGCCATGCGCCTGTACTGCTTTTTATCCATCGAGATGAACCCGCCACCGTGCACGTACACGAGCACCGGGAACGGGCCGTCGCCCTCCGGGACCGCCACGTCGAGCCGCTGCTTCCTGTTCGATGGCTCCGGCACGTACGGGATGTCCCGCAGGTACATCTTAACGGGGGGCGGGTCCAGGTTGATGATCGGTGTGAAGAACCACTCGGAGACTGCAGCGAAGAATTTGTAGACGGCGGTGAACCAGCCGGTTTCGCGAAGCGTGGTCTTACGCTCTTCCATCTCCGCTGCCTAGTCGCCCGAGGCCTCTGCCCTGGCCGCGGCCGCCTCCCAGGAGGGTGGCAGGACCACGCGCTTCGGGGCGGGCTTCTGCCTGTGCCTGCGGAGCCCCCGGGGCAGCGCGATCACCAGCAGCAGGAACCAGAGGATCGCGGGAAGGCCGATCTGGAAGGCCCTCGATTCAAGAAAGGTGACCGCCTGGTCGGCGGCGCCGATGGCGGCGTTCATCCCGGCTTTCACCTGGCCGGTGACTGCGGCGACCGCCTCTATCTGCACCTGCGCCGACTCGATCCCGCCGAGGCCGGTGTTGACCTGGTCCCGGAGGTCGCGGGCGCGGCCGGCCATGGACTTGTTGACCCTTTTCAGAAAGCGCGCCAGAAACGGCAGGACGAAGATCGCGATGAAAACTCCGAGGATGATCACGACTACCGCGATTATCCTGAAAACGGTTACTGCCAAGCCGTACCCCCTGTGCGGAACGCTCCTTCTTCAGGCAGACAATATATCCGAAAACACGGCAGGAGTCCAAGTTGAGCCGAATAAGAAGGCTTCCGGATGGGGCCATCGGCACCGCGCATATCCTATAATAGGGGCAGGATGGACGATTACCCGATTGGCACCCAGGAAGCGGTCTCACTTACCGGCACACCTCAGGCAAAAGCTCTCAGGCACGAGGTGGCCGAGTACCTGCGCGAAAACAAGGACCGCCTGATGGGCGAGATCGACAAGGTCGTGGAGTCAACCGTTCCCGGTTACGACGACCTGTCGCCCGACCTGCTGGCTGACTTCCGGCAGTCCTTTCGCGACTTCTACCAGCTCTACCTGGACTATTTCGAGGCGGACGAACTGCCTCGAAAGCTGATAAAGAGCCTCGCGATCGACATAGGCGGCAAGCGGGCTGGCCAGGGCATAAGGCTGACCCTGGTGATAGGCAGCTTTGACGCCGGCGAGACGTTCATCTGGCGGAACGTCGTTGACAACCTGATCCCGAAAGGATACCCGGCGGAAGCCTGGGTCGAGCTCGCCAACACCAGGGACACCTTCACGAAGATGGTGCGCCATTACATGCGGCGCGCCTACCGTGAGGAGGAAAAGTCTTCGGTCGAGCGGCAGCTCGAGGAGTTCCGCGCCCTTTCCAGGCTCGGGCAGACGATCGTGTCCACTGTCGACCTGGAGCGGGTCCTGCGCCAGATACTGGAGGTCGCGACGAGCCTGATGCAGTCCCGGATGGGGACGATCATGCTGCTCGACTCCACCAGGAACTTTCTCGAGCACGTGGCGGACACCGGCCTCTCGCGGGCGTGGGTGGCGCGGGAGAAGATACCGCTGGACCACAGCCTCGCGGGGGTCTCCATCAAGCGCAAGGAGTACGTGCTGGCGCGGGACGACGAGCTCTCCGCATTCGAGCTGCCGAGGCCGGCCGCGGGCCGCAAGATACGCTCAGCGCTCTCGATACCGATCACGGTGGACGAGGACCCCATCGGGGTGATCGAGCTCTACGAGACCGTCCCCCGCGTGTACACCGACCTCGACATCACCATTCTTACCACGCTCGGCCCCCAGGCGGGTGTCGCTATCAAGAACGCCAGGCTCTTCAAAGAGGAGCGGCGGAGAAGGCGCCAGGCGATCATGCTGACCGAGTTCGCGCAGGCGGTCAGCGAGGCGCGCGACCTGGACGAGCTGCTCGAGACCATCGCGGAGAAGACGGCCCAGGCGCTCGGGACAGACCGGTGCTCGCTGTTCTTCTACGAGCCGGAGGCGAACGCCCTCACCTTCATGGCCGGCTACGGGCGCAGCACCCTGCAGGTCTGGCTGCTCAACCAGTTCCACATCCCGATGAGCGAGCTGGGCCAGGCGACGGCGCGCGCGCTGCGCACCAGGGAGCCGGTGGTGGTCGAGGAGGTCGCCGAGGAGATAAGCCTCGAGTCGCGGATCTTCAGGGGCCCCGGCGTCCGCTCATACCTGCAGGTGCCGCTGGTCGTCAAGGACGACCTCATCGGGCTGATGAGCCTCGAGTCGACGACGGGAGAGGTCAAGTTCGGCGAGGACGAGGTCACGCTCGCCGACTCTCTCGCCCGGCAGGCGGCCGTCGCGGTCCAGAACCGCAGGCTGCAGGAGAAGCTGTTCGAGCAGCAGTTGACCATCAAGAACGCGGAGATAAACGAGAGGCTGTACCGGGAGCGTGAGAGGAGCGAGGCCGTCCTGCGCGCCACGCCCGACGCCGTGCTGGTGGTCGACAAGGAGAACAAGGTCGTACTCGTCAACCCGGCGGCCGAGTTCCTGACGGGCTGGAGCCAGGAGGACGCCCGCGGGCGCAGTTGCCACGAGGTGCTCTACGGCTCGGAGACGGCGCCCGGTATTTGCCCGAGGCCGGACTGCCCGATAAACAGGATGTTCTCCGGCGAGCACGTCGCTTACAGCGAGGACGAGATCGTGACCCGCTCCGGAAAGAGGATACCGGTGGGCGGCACCTTCGCGCCTATAGTCGCGCCGGACGGCAAGGTCGAGAACGTGGTGGCGATATACAGGGACATCAGCGAGCAGAAGGAGCTCGAGAAGTACGCCCTCATCCAGCGCGAGATGGAGATCGCGTCCGGCATACAGACGAGCCTGCTGCCCCGCGAGAAGCTCCACGCCGGCGGCGTACACGTGCACGCCAGGCAGCAGCAGGCTCGGATCGTCGGCGGTGACTGGTTCGACTACTGGGCATACGGCGACAAGATCTTCATAGTGGTCGGCGACGCCTCCGGGCAGGGGGTGGGCGCCGCCCTGTTCGCAACGATGGCGATGAGCGCGCTGCGGGTCGAGGCGCGCGAGCACAACAAGATCCTCGAGATAATGGAGCACGTGAACAGGAACCTCTACCTCGGCAACCGGTCGGACAGCTTCGTGACCGTATTCTTCAGCGTGCTCGACCTCCGCACCATGACCCTGAGCTACTCGAACGCCGGCCACGAGGAGCCGCTGCGCATCAGCACGGACAGGGTCCTGCAGCCGTTGACCTCCAACAGCCGGTCGCTCCTCGGCATCTTCTCGCGGGCCGGCCTGGACGTTCAGCGCAGCAAGCTGGAGCCGGGCGACCGCATCGTCTTCTTCACCGACGGGGTCATTGACGCGCAGAGCACCAGGGGCAAGCTCTACGGGCTCAAGCGGCTGAACAGGTTTGTGGTTGCCAACCGGGAAAAATCACCGGAGGAGTTCATCGATGCCCTGATCGAGAGCGTGCTGGACTTCTGCGGCGGGGAGCCCAAGGACGACATGACCGTGATGGTCTGCGATATCCCCTGACTAGCTACCTGTTCAGCCTGAAGGGCGTTCCTTCCAGAACGTTTGAGAGCGTCGTCACGTCATAACCCCGTTTCTGGATCTCCGGAATCACCTTCGCGAGGATGTCGAAGGTCCCGATCCCGCCGAAGTGGCACAGGATTATCGCCCCCGGCTGGAGGTTCGCGAGCACGTTGGCGACCCGCTGGTCGGTCGTCAGCCCCCGCTTGGTGTCGAGGGTGTCGATCGTCCAGTTCACCACCCAGAAGCCTTCCCTGGCCACCCAGTTGACGGCGGCTACGTCAAAATCGCCGCCGGAGAAACGGATGTACGGATAGACCTCGTGGGTGAAGCCGCTGATCTCCTGGACCGAGCGCCACAGCTCGCTCATCACCACAGGCTCGGGCATCTTTCTCATCGTGCGGTGGGACCAGGTGTGGCTGCAGATCTCTCCGCCCATCTCGTAGACGCGCCGGGCGACCTCCCTGCCCTGAGGCGTCGTGAGGTACTCTCCGATGGGGAAGGCGGTGAACCGGATGCGCCAGGCCTTCAGCAGGTCGAGGATGCGCATGTCCGCTCCCCAGCCGTCGTCGATGGTCAGCGCCACGCGCTTGAGCGCGGGGTTGCCGCGGCGGATGATGGCGATGGGGATGGCCGGCGGCAGCTTGCCCCTGACTGAGGAGGGGTCGAAGGTGAGCAGCCTGTTCCCGCTGAACATCTCCGGCGGGCTCACCACCTTCTGCACTCTGATGCCGCCGGGCCTGAGCATGGCGGTGACGTCGTCCATGGCGGTCCTGGGCAGGCGCTTCTCGATGGCCGCCACTTTCTCGTTCCCGTCGTACGGCATCTCGTCCAGGGTCCCGAGCGCGCGGGCACCCTCGAGCCTCCCGAGCATCGCGAGGACGGCATCGGCATCGGTCCCGGGGTCCGTCACCAGGGCGTTGCTAAGCGCCGTGTCTGAAACGGCGGGCGCGGACGGGACTGGCCGAGAGGGCTGCCCGGGGTAGACGGCGGACAGCTCGAGGAGCGGGTCCGAGTTGATTCCGTTGTAGCTGGTGAAGACCGGCCAGCAGCGGTCCTTGATCTCGGCGAAGCTGTTGACGGGCAGGCCGGTGGCGCGCCCGACCCAGTGCACCAGCACCGACCTGTCTTCGCGCCGCATGAAGTCAGGGAATGGCGTGGCGTGGAGCCGGACCGCCTGAGCCTCGTCACCAACCAGCTCGTAGACCTCCACCCGCCGGGAGCCGTCCTCCTGGAACCGCGCGAAGTAAGCGCGGTCGCCCGCCGGCGCGTCGAAGACGAAAAGCACGTTCAGGGGTTCTCCGGGGACATGCGCGGTGAGGCCGAGGGACGCCTGCGCCGGTGGAGCGCCGCCGGCCGCGGCCGGTACCGCCGCGCCGCCCGCCAGCAACGCCGCGCTCAGCGCGAGCGCCAGTGAGGCGGCCAACAGCGGGCGCGCCACTCCCTTCTCAGGGCTCTTGCCTCTCAATCAACTTCTCCTCGAGTTCCTTCATCGTGTTCTCGAGGCTCTGCCGTCGGATCGCGGTCGTAAGATCGCCTCGGGTCCGCTCGAGAACGCTGCGCACCATGTCGTTGGTCCTCTTGAGCCCCGCCGTAATTGCATTGGGGTAATCGACAGAGGCGAGGAGGTAGTAGACGTCGTCCATCACTCCCAGGATGTACTCCCCCTTTGCGAGGTCGTTCTCCCTGATGAGGTCGAGGGAGTGCCTCCGCATCTCGCCGACCGCTTCGCCCAGGCCGTTCAGGTAAGGCGCCACCCCGACGTCCAGCTCCACGGGCAGGGGCAGCGGCCTCTCCTCGATGAGCGCGAAGGTGCACGAAGCTTCCGCGAACTCCTTCTCCGCGTCCTGCAGGAAGCCGGCGTAGTATATTCGATGGAACGGCTCGAGCAGGACGTGGGCCGCCTTGATGTTCTGGCGCGCCGCGTCCAGCAGGCGCATCGATTCTTCGCGGTCGCCCCTGTGCGCCGCGCGTATCGAGTTCGCGCAGAACTGGATGCAGGCCCGGGAAAGCGCAAGCCCTTTCTCTCTCGCGGCGTTCTCCAGGTCGAACGTCTCCTTGACCAGGTCGTAGATGTGCGTGAGTTCCATTCTTTCTCCTATCCGCTGACGATGCCCACGGGCCGGCACCAGCCCGCGCTCGCGCCGGTTATCTTGACGGGGAAGCAAGCGACCTTGAAGCCGTGGGGAGGAAGCATGTCCAGGTTGGCAAGCTTCTCGAGGTGGCAGTACGGCTCCTCTATGCCGGCGTAGTGCGCTTCCCAGATGATCGACGCGTCGCCGGTCTCTCTGACCTCCTCCACGATGCTCGCGAAAGGCCTGTCGAAGCCCCACGCGTCGGTGCCCATCACCTTGACCCCTCTGGCGATCAGCCACAGGGTCGACTCGCGGGTCATGCCAGCCCCCCTGTTGATGTAGTCCGGGCTGCCCCAGAACTTGTCGACGCCGGTCATGACGAGGACGATGTCGCGCGGCTTGATCTCGTAAGAGATGCGGCCGAGCTCGGCGGTGATGTCCTCTACGTTGATCCTCTCGCCGTCCGCCTTGGCGCGCATGTCGAGGACCACCCCGTCGGAGAAGCACCACTCGAGCGGGACCTCGTCGATGGTCATGGCGCGCTCGCCGCCGGCGGTCGGGGCGTAGTGCCAGGGGGCGTCCAGGTGTGTGCCCGCGTGGGTGATGAGCGTGATGTTGTCGTTCGCCCAGCCGAGCCCGCCGGGCAGGCTCTCGGGCGGCACCCCGAATATCTGGGACATCACGGCCGCCCCCGCCGCGTGGTCCATATGGGTGACGCTGGGCTTGAACGGCTCGCTCTCGGACTCCTCGATCGGGACCGAGAGATCTATGAACTTCATTTTATCCGCCATCTATTCCGCCTCCCGCTTCTTAAGATAGTTTTCCAACCTGGCGGTCCCTTCCTTGATATTGTCGAGCGAGTTAGCGTACGAGAAGCGGATGTACCCCTCGCCCCCGCTCCCGAAGTCTATGCCCGGGGCGACCGCGACCCGCGCTTTGTCCAGGACCTCCAGGCAGAACGCGTAGGAGTCGTGGGTGTAATGCTTCGCGTTCGCGAAGATGTAGAAGGCCCCGGTCGGTTCGACCGTTATGCCGAAGCCCATCTCCCGCAGACGCCCCAGAAGGAACCTGCGCCTCTCGTCGTAGATCCTGGCCATCTCGGCGGTCTCGGCAGCGGTGTCCTCGAGCGCCGCGATGCCGGCCTGCTGTACGAACGAGTTCGCGCAGATGAGCAGGTTCTGCTGGATCTTCTGGATGGGGCGCACGAAGTCGGGTGGGCTGATGATGTACCCGAGCCTCCAGCCGGTCATGGCGTAGAGCTTGGAGAACCCGTTGAGCACGAAGGCGTGGTCGGTGTACTCCAGTATGGAGTGCTCGCGCCCCTCGTAGACCAGCCCGTGGTATATCTCATCCGAGACGATGTATGCACGGCCGGCGACCGTCTCGACCAGCTCGGCCAGCTCGTGGTCCTGCATCACGATACCGGTAGGGTTGGACGGTGAGTTGATCATCACGCCCTTGACGGAATCGGCCATCCTGCCCTTGATGTCCGCCGGGCGGTAGTTGAAGCCGTCCTCCTCGTAAACGTCCACGTACCGGGGCACGCCTCCGACGAACTCGAGGATGTTCGGGTAGCAGGCGTACGAGGGGTTCGAGAGTATCAGCTCTTCTCCCGGGTTCAACAGCGCCGAGAAGATGAGGACCATAGCGAGGGACGTCCCGCTGGTGACGATCACGTTCTCCGCTGCCACCCGGACGCCGTAGCGGTCGTTGTAGTGCTTCGCGATCGCGGAGCGCAGCAGTGGGATGCCGAGGCTGTGTGTATAGTGCGTCATGCCGGCCTCGAGCGCCCGGCACGCAGCGTCCTTGACCGCCTCAGGCGTGTCGAAGTCAGGCTCGCCCACCTCGAGGTGGACGACGTGGGCGCCGTTCGCCTCCATCTCGTGTGCTTTTTCGAGTATCTCCATCACGTAGAACGGAGGAAGGCTGGAGGACCTCTGAGAGATCAAGAACAGTACCTCCACTGCTCGGCCGTCGGGTATCAACGATGAGTGTAACAAATAGACGGGGGAATATCGCCGGCGCCAGCGAATAATCAGTAAAGCGACCTTTACAGACTAGGGTGGAGGAGAGGCGTTGGCAAACTGGGTGCCGTGGGCAGTCCTGGGCGCTTCCGCGCTGTGCCTGCTCGTCGCGGCCGAGCTGGCACGACAGGTCCTCAAGTTCGACGAAGGCAGCGAGAAGGTCCGCGAGATATCCCTCGAGATACAACTGGGTGCGGTGCGCTTCCTGGGCGAGGAGTACCGGGTGGTGCTGCTGTTCATAGCGGCTCTCGCCATCCTGGTCACCGTGGTTCTGTTCCGCGGCTGGATGGTCATGCTGTGCTTCCTGCTCGGAGCGGGCTGCTCGCTAGGGGCGGGATACATCGGCATGGCGATGACGACGCGGGCGAACAGGCGCACCACCGAGCAGGCGTGCCTGGGCAAAATGGGGCAGGCCCTCAAGGTCGCCTACCGGGGCGGCCTGGTGATGGGCCTGGCCGTGTCCGGCGGGACCCTCTTAGGCATCACCGTGCTGTACCTCATCTTCCAGGTGGGCCTGGGCTTCTGGGACTCCCAGAACATAATCCTCGGCTTTGCGCTGGGGTCCGCCAGCGTTGCGCTCTTCGCGCGTGTGGGCGGCGGCATCTTCACCAAGGGCGCGGACGTCGGGGCGGACCTCGCGGGCAAGATCGAGGAAGGAATACCGGAAGACGACCCGCGCAACCCCGCGGTCATAGCGGACAACGTCGGGGACAACGTCGGTGACGTCGCCGGGATGGGCGCGGACCTCAGCGCCTCGTTTGCGGCGGCGACCCTGGCGCCACTGGCGATCGCCGCGGGCGCGCAGGTGTATGTCGCCTTGGGCGCCAACGGCATGATACTGCCGCTGGCGATCGCCGCGGCGGGCATACTGTGTTCTATCGCGGGCACTTTCTTCGTGGCGTTCAGCAACGGTGAGAAACCGGAGCGCTCTCTGGTGCTGGCGATGCTCGGGGCTGCCCTGCTGACGGTCGTAAGCTCCTTCTTCATCACCTGGGGCATCCTTGGCTGGCACCACACGGGCATATTCTGGTCCATCCTGGCCGGGATCATCGCGGGTATGGGCATCGGCGCGGTGAGCTACTACTTCACCTCCAACTCGTTCTCGCCGGTGCGCCGCATAGCGCGGGCTTCCCAGACCGGGGCGGGGACGACCGTCATCAGCGGCATATCGGAAGGCATGACCTCGACCGCGATCGCCGTGGTACTTATCGCCGCCGCCGTCGGCATCGCCTACTACACCGGCAACAAGGCCTTTGCGGGAGGCGGCATATTCGGCGTCGCGATGCTGGCCATCGGGATGCTGAGCACGGCGGGTATGATCATCTCGGTCGACGCTTACGGCTCCGTGTCGGACAACGCGGGCGGCATCGCCGAGATGGCCGACCTGGGCGAAGACGTGCGGGAGAGGACCGACGTCCTGGACGCGGCGGGCAACACCATGGCGGCGATATCGAAAGGGGTCGCGGCCGGCTCTGCGACCCTCGCCGCGATAGCGCTACTGACAGCCTACTCGGCGGCGACCGGGCTGAAGACCATAAACCTCATCAACGACAAGACGCTGGTGGGCCTGCTGCTCGGCGTCATGGCGCCCCTGGCCTTCAGCGCCCAGACGATGCGCGGGGTCGAGAGGGCGGCGCACGCCGTGGTGGAAGAGGTCCGGCGCCAGTTCCAGGAGATCCCCGGCCTGCGCGAAGGCTCCGAAGGCGTCAAGCCGGATTACGAGAACGTGGTCCGGATGACGGCGCGTGAGTCTATCTACCAGATGCTCATACCGGGCACCCTGGCCGTCATCGCGCCTCTGCTCATCGGCATCGTCCTGGGCAAAGAGACGCTCGCCGGCTTCATCGCGGGGGCCATCGCCTGCGGCTTCGCGACCGGCATCTGGATGGTCAACGCCGGGGAGGCGTGGGACAACGCCAAGAAGTACATCGAAGCGGGCAACCTGGGGGGCAAGGGCACCCCGGTGCACAGCGCCTCCGTGGTGGGAGACACCGTCGGCGACCCACTCAAGGACACTGCGGGCCCCTCGATGAACGTGCTGATAGTGGTGATGTCCGTGGTCGCGCTTATATTCGTGCCGCTCTTCACGCATTGAGGGCCCGCCCGCAGAAGTCTTCTTAGACCCCTTCCTGCATCACATCCGGCCGTCCGGCTTTATGGCTCCGGTTGACGTCTTGCGGATTGCGGTACTCATAAATATAATGAGGCCTGTTTGTCAGCCCGCCGAGTGCCACTCGGATACCGCATTGGAAGGAGTAACGGATGACCACCTGGATACCCATAGTCGTAGTGGGAATCTCCGCTTTCTGCCTTGTCGTGGCGGCGATCTTCGCGAAACTGGTCCTCAATGCACCCCCCGGCAACGAGCGTATGCAGGAGATATCGAAGTGGATACAGGAAGGCGCGCGCGCCTTCATCCGCCGCGAGTACGGATACGTGGCTATCTTCATGCTGATAATGGTCGTGCTGATCTCGGTCGCGCTTCGCAGCCAGAACGGATGGCAGACAGCGCTATGCTACGTCTTCGGCGCGCTGTGTTCGCTCGGTGCTGGCTTCGTGGGCCTGTCGATCGCTACCAGGGCCAACTCCAGGACCACGGAGGCGGCCCGGGGCGGAGTATCCGGAGCGCTCACAGTGGCCTTCCGCAGCGGGGCGGTCATGGGCCTCACCGTGGCGGGCCTGGGACTTCTCGGCCTGACCGTCTGCTACATCATCTTTGAACAGGTACTCGGTTTCTGGAACGCATCGAACATCATCCTGGGCTTTTCGCTCGGGGCTTCCAGCGTCGCGCTGTTCGCACGCGTGGGAGGAGGCATCTTCACCAAGGCCGCCGACGTAGGGGCGGACCTCGTCGGCAAGGTGGAGGCCGGCATCCCCGAGGACGACCCGCGGAACCCCGCGGTCATCGCTGACAACGTCGGCGACAACGTGGGTGACGTCGCGGGCATGGGCGCCGACCTCTACGAGTCCTACGTAGCGGCCATCGTGGCGCCTATCGCCATCGCATCTTCCGGCCTTGTCTTCCAGAAGTTCGGGGCGAAAGGCCTGGTCCTCCCGCTGGCCGTCACCGGCGCCGGGGTACTCTGCTCTATCCTCGGCACCCTGCTCGTGCGCACCAAGAAAGGCGGGCGCTCCGCTCAGCGCGCGCTCACCTGGTCGACGTACGCGACCGCCGGACTGGCGACCCTGAGTTCTTTCTTCCTGGTCTGGTGGATCCTGGGCTGGCAGCATGTCGGCCTCTTCTACTCCCTCTTGATGGGTATCGTCTCCGGAATAGTCATAGGCCTCACAAGCGAGTACTTCACGTCGGACCACTACAACCCCGTCAAAGAGATTGCGAAGAGCGCGCAGACCGGTTCAGCCACCATAATCATCAGGGGCCTCGCGGTCGGGATGCTGTCGACGGTAGTGCCTATAGTGATGGTCGCGATAGCGATAGCAGTCTCTTTCTGGACGGGCAGCCGCGCCGTGGCGGGCGGTGGCATCTTCGGCATCGGCCTTGCAGCCCTCGGGATGCTCTGCACCACCGGCATGGTAGTCGCCGTTGACGCCTACGGGCCGGTCGCGGACAACGCCGGCGGCATCGCGGAGATGGCTCACCTCGAGCCCGAAGTCCGCGAGATAACCGACAACCTCGACTCGGTTGGAAACACCACAGCCGCCATAGGAAAGGGCTTCGCCATCGGCTCCGCGGCCCTCGCGGCCCTCGCCCTGTTCGCCGCTTACGCCCAGGCCGTCGGCCTGGGCAAGATAGACATGGTCGGCGACTACAAGTTCTTCGTCGGGCTGCTGCTCGGCGGGGTGCTGCCGTTCGTGTTCAGCTCCCTGACGCTGAACGCCGTGGGGCGAGCAGCCATGTCGGTCGTCGAAGAGGTCCGGAGACAGTTCCGCGAGATAGTGGGGCTCAAGGAGGGCTTACCGGGTGTCGTGCCGGACTACGCCCGTTGCGTTGACATCACCACCAAGACCGCCATCTACGAGATGCTGCTGCCGGGGGCGCTTGCCATCGTCGTCCCGCTGATGATCGGCCGGTTTATGGGCAAGCAGTCACTGGCGGGATTCCTCGCCGGTGCCCTGGTGGTCGGGTTCATCCTGGCCATCATGTTCGCCAACGCGGGCGGAGCGTGGGACAACGCGAAGAAGCTGATCGAAGGCGGCGAGTACGGTGGCAAGGGCACTCCGACCCACGCGGCAGCCGTCTGTGGAGATACGGTAGGCGACCCGTTCAAGGACACCAGCGGCCCTGCGATGAACATCCTGATCAAGGTGATGACGGTCGTCTCACTGCTGTTCGTGCCGCTGTTCATCAAGTGAAGACCGGGGGGTCAGGCACTTTTCACCCCGTCATTTTCGTCGCGCCAGCGGGCCTTCAAACCGCTGGCGCATCCTTCTTCAAGCCTGCGAGGGCCTGACTTCGCGGCCGGGTCCAGCGGAATGCCGCGATGGACAAAAGGGTGGACGGTGCCTGAGGGCTCAAATTGACCGTGCCTGCACTCATCTGTAGACTCCCTTACTATGAAACTTATAGTGACTGAGAAAAACCAGACCGCACGCCGCATCGCCGAGATACTCTCGGGGGGCAAGGCGCAGCATGAGGGCGGCCCTCGAAGCACCGTCTACGGCTTCGACGAGAACGGCGGAGAGGTCAAGACCGTCGGCATGAGGGGCCACGTGCTCCAGGTGGATTTCCCCGAGGAGTACCGCAGCTGGCAGGAGGTGTCCCCCCGCTCGCTGGTCGATGCGCAGATAATCAAGACCCCCAAAGAGAAGATGCTCGTCACCACGCTGAAGAAGCTCGCGAAGCTGGCCGACGAGATAGTGATCGCGACCGACTACGACCGCGAAGGGGAGCTCATCGGCTCGGACATCGTGGACCTCATCCGGGAGGTCAACCCGGACGCCCCGATCTCGAGAGCGCGCTTCTCCGCGCTGACCGCGACTGAGATCAACGACGCGTTTGCGCAGCTCGACACGCTGAACGTGAACCTCGCCAGGGCCGGCGAAGCAAGGCAGGACATCGACCTCATCTGGGGTGCAGCCCTGACCCGCTTCATCTCGCTCGCCGCCAACAGGCTCTGGCAGAAGTTCCTCTCCGCGGGGAGGGTCCAGAGCCCGACGCTGGCGCTGATGGTCGACCGCGAGGCCGAGATAAAGGCTTTCGTGTCGGAGGACTTCTGGCAGGTCAGGGTCACGCTCGAGCACGAGGGCGACCGGTTCACCGCCAGGCACAAGACCGAGCGCTTCACCGACCAGGCCGCCGCGCAGGCGGCCTTCGACCACATCGGCCAGGACGGCGTGGTGACCGAGGTGAAGAAGCGCGAGCGGACAATGAACCCGCCGGCGCCGTTCAACACGACCTCGTTCCTGGCCGCGGCGTCGAGCATCAAGGTCCCGCCCGCCCGCGCCATGGACGTCGCCGAGAGCCTCTATTCAAGGGGCTTCATCAGCTACCCGAGGGTGGACAACACCGTCTACCCGGACTCTCTCGACCTCGCCGGCGTGCTGCGCGCCATCGAGGGTTCCCAGGTGGTCGGCCCGCTGGCCTCCGAGCTGCTCAAGAAGGGACAGCTCAAGGCCACCCGCGGCAAGAAGTTCTCGACCGACCACCCGCCGATCTACCCGACGTCCGCCGCCGACCAGTCCAAGCTGAACGGCCTGGAGTGGAAAGTGTACGAGCTCGTCGCCAGGCGCTTCATGGCGACGCTGTCCGATGCGGCCACGGCACGGTCGACGCGGGTGGATATAGACATCAACACCGAGCCTTTCGTCGCCAGGGGCGACGTTATCGTCAGCGAGGGGTTCCTACGCTACTACCCGTACTCCAGGAAGAAGGACGATGAGCTCCCGCCCCTTGAAGAGGGCGACAAGGTCGACGTCGTGGACAAGGAGCTCGAGGCCAAGCAGACGCAACCCCCGGCGCGGTACACCGAGGGCGGCCTCATACAGAAGATGGAGGAGCTGGGCCTGGGGACCAAGTCGACGAGGCACAACATCATCCAGGGCCTGGTGGAGCGCGGCTACGTCTACGGCAGCCCGCTCAAGCCGAGCGGGACCGGGATCGCCGTCTCCAGGGCGCTCGAGCGGCACGCGACCATGGTGACGTCCCCGAACATGACCGCCGAGCTCGAGCGTGACATGGACGCCATCGCGGAAGGCGAGCAGACCCTCGACCTCGTCGTCGATCGCTCTCGAGAGGTGCTCGGCAAGATCCTCGACATGATGGAGAGCCAGAAAGAGGAAATCTCCGCCGAGATCAAAGAGGGTATGCGCGGCGACACAGTCCTGGGCGCCTGTCCCGCCTGCGACGGCGAGTTGACCATCAAGACGGCACGCAAGTCAGGCAAGCGCTTCACGGGCTGCGCGAGCTACCCGGACTGCACCCAGACGTACCCGCTTCCGCAGAAGGGCAGCATACTCGCGACGGGCGAGACCTGCGAGGAGTGCGGGACGCCGCGCATCCGCGTGGTCACCAAGGGACGCAAGCCGTGGGACCTGTGTCTCGACCCGGACTGCCCCACCAAGCCGAAGCGCGAGGCGCCCGCCGAGGCAGCAAAAGAGGAGGAAGCCGGCTCCGCGCCGGAATGACGCTCCTCACTGGGGAGGGTTGATGGACAAGGTAACGATATTCGGCGCCGGGCACGTGGGCGCCACGACCGCTTTCTACCTGGCGCTATCCGCTACCCTGGAGATATCCCTGATCGATATCGAAGGTGGCATCGCGCGTGGGCTCGCCATGGACATCGAGCAGTCGATGCCGTACACGGGCTCGGGCTCGCGCCTTCAGGGTGGCGACGACGCCACTCTGGTGGAGGGCTCGGACCTCGTGGTGGTAACCGCGGGCTTCCCCCGCACGCCCGGCATGACGCGACTGGACCTCACCGCCCGTAACGCTCCCATCATCGAGGGCATCGCCCGGAACGTCGCGAAGCTGGCGCCCGATGCCGTGCTGCTGAACGTCACCAACCCCGTCGACGAGATGACATACCTGGCGTGGAGAGCGTCCGGCTTCGACGAGCGCAGGGTGATAGGCATGGCGGGGGTCCTGGACACCTCCCGTTTCATGTATTTCCTGGACCGCCTGGCCTCGGTCCCGCCCAGGGACCTGAGCGCGCTGGTGCTCGGCTCGCACGGCGACGACATGGCTCCGCTGGTGGACACGTCCCAGGTTGGAGGCAAGCCGCTCAGCGAGGCCGTCGAGGCCGGATTGCTCGAGAGCGTCGTGCAGAGGACGCGCGACGGCGGGGCGGAGATAGTGGGATACATGAAAACGGGCAGCGCGTACTACGCTCCGGCTGTCTCGATCGGCACCATGTCGCTCGCGATCCTGGGAGACACGGGGCGGGTGCTGCCGGTCTCCGCGTACCTGCGCGGCGAGTACGGGATCGACGGGATGTTCCTGGGCGTGCCCGCGAAGCTGGGCAGGGCGGGGGTGCTCCAGGTGGTGGAGCTTCCTCTATCGGAGCGGGAGAAAGAGTCGCTGCAGTCCGCGGCGCTCGGCGTGGGCGAGAGGGTCAGGACGCTCGGGAAGGCCGGGACAGATGAGAGTGATTGATGCCTCAGAGATAGGTGAGGCCGTCGAGTCTCTCTGCCTCGAGGTGTCGACCACCCTTCCCGCAGACGTCATCAGCGCGCTTGAATCGTTCCGTGAGGAAGAGCGCTCGGAGCGGGGCCGCTCCGTTCTGGGCCTCATCATCGAGAACGCCCGCGTCGCCTCGAGAGAGGGCGTGCCGCTCTGCCAGGACACGGGCATCTTCACCGTCTACATAACCCTGGGGGCCGACACCTGCCTCTCGGGCGACGTCCAGGCCGAGGCTGATGCGGCGGTAGCCCGCGCCACCAGGCGGGGCGCGCTGCGCGCGTCCATCGTCTCCAGCCCGCTGGACGAACGCAGGAACACCGGGGACAACACGCCGGCGCTGGTCGATGTCGAACTCTCGAGGGGTGACGGCACAACCGTGGGCGTCCTTGCCAAGGGTGGCGGGAGCGAGATGGCTTCCCGCACGGCGATGCTTCCGCCCGGCGCGGGATGGGACGGCGTGAGAGATTTTGTGATGGGTGTGGTCTCCGAGGTCGGAGCGAAGTCATGCCCGCCCCTGGTGCTCGGGCTGGGCATCGGAGGTGGGTTCGACCGCGCGCCCGCGCTTGCCAAGAAGGCGTTGCTGGAGCCGCTCGACGTGGTGAACTCTGACGACCGCACGGCGGCCCGCGAAGCGGAACTCATCGAGGCCGTGAACGGGCTCGGCATCGGCCCGGGAGCCGTAGGGGGGACGACGACCTGTATCGGCGCCCGCATCGTCGAGGCACCGTGCCACATCGCCAACCTTCCGGTGGCCCTCAGCGTGAACTGCCACGCGCTTCGCAGAAAAGTCATTCAGATATAGACCCTAGGAAGCCACTTGGACGACCCGCCGCCAGACAGGAGCGACAAGATCGGGGAGGGGCTCGGCACCGAGCCCGCCACCCAGGTCACCATCGAGGTATCCGCGTTCCGGAAGGTCATGAGGAACAAGAACTTCATGGCTTTGTGGGTCGGACAGGGCATCTCGAGCATCGGCGACTGGGTGATAGTCGGTGTCCTTCTGGCCACAGTCAACAACATCAGCCCGACCTGGGGCGTCTTTTTCATGATGACGTTCAGGTTCCTGCCCGCTTTCCTGTTCGGCCTCGTGGCAGGGGCCGTGGTGGACCGCCTCGAGCGCAAGACGCTCATGATCCTCTGCGAGCTGGCGCGCTGCACCCTGGTGGTCGCGCTCGCATTCGCCAACACCCTGATCCTCATCTGTGCGCTCGTGTTCACGATCGAGTGCTTCACGCTGCTTTTCGGCCCCGCCAAGGATTCGTGCATACCCGACCTCGTCCGAAGGGATGAGGTGCTGACGGCGAACTCGATGATGTCCACGAGCACGTACCTGAGCATGGCACTCGGCACCCTCATAGCCACGGTGGTGCTCGGGCTGGCAGCGCTGATACACAAGTTCCCGCTGGTCCACTATGTCGTGGCCAACGAGGCGACTTTTCAGCACGAGTTCGCCTTCCTCGCCGACGCGCTCACCTTTCTGGTCTCGGCGATGCTGCTGTTCACGATAGCGTTCCCGAAGCGCAAGACCCCGACGGGTGAGAAGTTCTCCGCCAGGTCCGTGCTCTCCGACCTCAAGGAGGGGCTGTCATTCATGCGGACCAACCCTCTGACGAGAGGCATCCTCGGCATCATGATCGTCGGCTTCATCGGAGGAGGCTCGCTTTATATACTCGGCGTCTCGTTCTCAGAGCAGGTGCTGAAAGCCACAAATGCCAAGTTCACCCTTATCCTCTCGGGGTTGATGATCGGGGTAGTGGTCGGAGCAGCCGCCACCCCCTGGATCAGCAAGTACCTTCCCACCTGGAAGTGGTTCACACGTGCGGTCATCGGGTTCGGCGTGACCATGTTTGTGTTCGCACTCATCGACTTCTACGCCCTGTCCCTGGTCGTGATATTCGTGGGCGGCTGCCTGCTGGGTTATCTGCTCGTCTCCTCTTACACACTCCTGCACCAGAACCTCGCGGAGGACATCCGGGGAAGGGTCTTTGCCGCGATGCAGACCATCATGCGGACATGCCTTCTCCTGTCGATGGGCATCTTCGCCGGCCTGCAGGTGCTTTTCCACTACTGGATACCCTGGACGAAGGCGAAACCCGTGAGCAGGACTCTTGACCTCGGGATCTTCCACAAGAGCTTCTACGCACCGACGCTCGCACTGATGGTAGGCGCGGTCGTCGTGATCATCGGCGGCGCCATCTTCATGAAATCGCTCCACCAGTACTTCAGAGAGAACCGAGGAGGCGGTCCGGTTGAGGAGACTGGAGCTACCACCTGACGAGGACGACCTCCGGTCGCTGCGGGCCGGGGACGAAGTCGAGCTCTGGGGAGATGCCCTGACCATGCGGGACGCGGCGCTGAAGCGCCTTGAGGTGGTCCTCGCCTCAGGCGAGGAGCCCCCCTTCGACGTCTCGGGCCAGCTCGTCTTCCACGCCGGCCCCACGCCGCCCGCCGCGGGCAGGCCGACCGGCTCGATCGGACCGACCACCTCCGCGCGGATGGACCGGTTCCTGGAGATGCTCTTCGACCTCGGGGTGAGAACAACGCTGGGCAAAGGCCCGAGGTCCGCCGAAGCGCGCGCCCTCCATGAGGCGCGAGGCGCGGTGTACCTGGCGGCCGTCGGCGGCCTGGGGGCGTTGTACGGCGGCATGGTCGAGTCCATGGAGCCGGTCGCCTGGGAGGACCTGGGCCCCGAGGCGGTCTACCGGGTGCGGCTGGCCGGAATGCCCGCGTTTGTCGCCATCGATTCCCGCGGTGAGGACCACCTGGCGAAGCAATATGATTCTCATAGACAGAAGCAGTGCCAGCACATAGACTAACCTCAGAATCTGGGCGACAACGGAGGCAAGCTTGGACGACTTTGACGACTTCATCAATACCTCGGGATTTGTGAGAGGACCCCACGACCTGGCTGGCAAGTTCATCACCTTCGAGGGCTGTGAAGGCTCGGGCAAGACGACGCAGGCCACGATGCTCTACAACTATCTCGTGAACCAGGGCAAGGACGTCATCCTCTGCCGCGAACCCGGCGGCACGCACGTGGGTGAGAAGATCCGCGACATACTGCTGGACCCCGAGATCAAGGACATCTTCCCGATCACGGAGGCACTGCTGTTCGCGGCCGACAGGACTCAGCAGGTCATGCAGGTCATCAGGCCGGCGCTCGCCAAGGGATGGATCGTCATCGCGGACAGGTTTGTGGACAGCTCGCTCGCCTACCAGGGCGTGGGCAGGGGCTGCGGCCTGGAGGCGGTCAAGAACCTGAACGACTGGGCGTGCGGCAACATCGAGCCGAACCTGACGATATTCCTCGACCTCAAGGTGCGCGAAGGACTTGAGAGGGCCGCGTCCGCGCGCGGGCTCGACCGCATCGAGCAGGAGTCGCTCGAGTTCCACGAGAACGTACGCCACGCCTATAGCATGCTCATCAGGATCTTCTCGAACCGCTACGCGGTGGTCGAGGCACTCGGCGCCCCGGAGATGGTCCAGGCCCGCGTTGTCGACCAGGTCAACAAGGTCATCTGACGGAGGTTGTTCAGCCAATGATCTGGGACCAGGTGGTCGGCCACACGGCAGTATGCTTGAGCCTGCGCAGGGCGGTCGAGCAGGAGCACGTCAACCACGCTTACCTTTTCACCGGCCCGTCCGCGGTCGGCAAGTTCATCGTCGCCAAGACGCTCGCCGCCTCGATCCTCTGCCCGAACGGAGGCTGCGGAACATGTAACGTGTGCCGCCGGGTCATGGAGGAGAAGCACCCCGACCTGACCGTGGTCAGGCCGGAGGGCAAGAACATCCGCGTGGAGACCATCCGCGCGCTCCGCATGGACGCCTTCAAGAAGCCCACCGAATCCGACAACAAGGTCTACATAATCAAGAACGCCGAGCGGATGTGGGACGAAGGCGCCTCCACGCTTCTCAAGGTGCTCGAGGAGCCCCCGGGCAACGTCATCTTCATACTGGTGACCGCCAATGCCGGCGGGGTGCTCCCGACCATCCGGTCGCGCTGCCAGGAGATCAGGTTCGCGAACGTGCCGCTCGAGGACCTCAAGGGTTACCTCCTCGAGCACAAGGACGTCACTCCCGAGAGGGCCGACCTCATCGTGCGCCTCACCGGCGGCGTGCTGGGGAGGGCGCTCGACTGGTGCGACGAGCCGTGGAGGCTCACCAGGAGGGACAACGTCATCAAGACCGCCAGGGCGCTCCGCAGGGCGGACCTCAACCACGCGCTCGCCCTCGCGCAGGAGATCTACCGCGACGTGCGCGCTCCGCTGGACGAAGTGGCCGCGGGATATCAGGAAAAGAAGCACGCGCTGGCCGACGGGTCCATCGACGACGCCACGGTGAAGCGGGTCTGCAAGGAGCTAGACGAGGAGTGCAAGCGGGAGCAGGTCAAGGAGGAGGCGCGCGGGGTCAAGGAGGTCTTCTCGACTCTGTCCTGGTGGTATCGTGATATCCTGATATACGGCGAGGGAGGGGACGTGACCCTGCTCGTCAACAGGGACCTCGAACAGGAGATAGCAGAGGAAGCAGGCGCACTGGCGCCCGTCAACCTCCTCAAGTGCATCGATATCCTGGGAGAAAGCATGCGGGCAGCCGAGCAGAACGTGCCGGCACAACTGAACATAGAGAGCGCACTCTTCGGACTGCAGGAGGCGCTCTATGCCTAAGACCGTCGGCGTCTCCTTCCGCCCCGGCGGCAAGGTCTATCTCTACGACCCCGAAGGCCTCCCCCTGGTGCCCGGCGACGAGGTCGTAGTGCCGGCCGCGCGGGGCGTCGGTTACGGGCGCGTTGTCTCTCCCATCAGAGAAGTGCCTGCCGAGGAGATGGAGGAGCCCCTCAAGAAAGTGATGAGGCGCGCCAGCGCCCATGACAAAGAGCGCCAGAAAGAGAACATCCGCAAGAAGGAAGAGGCTTACCGCACCGCGCGACAGCTGGTCCAGAAGCACGGGCTGCCCATGAAGCTCGTGGACGTCGACTACGTGTTCGACGGGTCCAGCATCGTGTTCTATTTCACCGCGGAAGGGCGCGTCGATTTCCGTGAGCTGGTCAAGGACCTGGCGTCCACCCTCAAAGCGCGCATCGAGCTGCGCCAGGTAGGCGTCCGTGACGAAGCCAAGATGGTCGGGGGGCTCGGGCCGTGCGGCCGCGACCTGTGCTGCAGCCTGTTCCTCTCCGACTTCAACCCGGTCTCGATCAAGATGGCCAAGGAGCAGGACCTCCCGCTGAACCCGTCAAAGATCAGCGGCATCTGCGGGCGGCTGATGTGCTGCCTGAAGTACGAGGTCGCGGCCTATGAGGAGTTCAACCGGCAGGCGCCGCCCATAGGGACCGACGTGACCACGGAGCACGGGGCAGGCCGGGTGGTCGGCTATCACGTCCCGCGGGGACTCGTGGTGGTCGAGATCGAGGGGCAAGGGCGGGTCGACGTGCCGATCGATGACCTGGGCGTGCGCCAGGAGCAACGCGGCAGAAGAGGCCGCAGGCGCTAGCTGTTTGGAAGCGCGCCGCGTCCCGTTCCTCAAAACCCGTTTTTCGCGTCACGGCGGTTGCGTTTGGACCTCACCACCACAAGCCATTCGTGCTAATATGATTACTCCGGATGCCTCCAGGTTTGTCCTCAGGCGGTTTTGTTTTCCCGGAACGTCAGAAAGGTTTTTGACATTGTTCGAGATCAGAGTTCACGGTCTTGGAGGCCAGGGCGCGGTGACCCTGTGCACCTGGGTGGCCCAGGCCGCGTACGAGCGTGGCAGGCACGTGCAGGCGTTCCCGTTCTTCGGGGCGGAGCGCAGGGGCGCGCCGGTCAAGGCTTTCGTGCGGCTCGATGACGACCCTATATACCTGCGCAGCCAGGTCTACCACCCCGACCTTCTCCTCGTGATGAGCGTGGATCTCACCGGGCAGGCGATCGAAGAAGGGATTAAGCCGGACGGCCGGCTCCTCGTCAACGCGGGGGCGGAGCTGGCAGAGAAGCTCGCGGAGCGCTTCGCCAGGGAGGTCCACTACCTGGACGCGACAGGCATCGCGCTCGACCTGGGCCTCGAGATAGAGGGCATGCCCATGGTGAACCTGCCTCTCTTCGGGGCAATGGTGAGCCAGTCGGGCGCGTCCGACCTGGAAGGGGCGCTGCGGGTAGTGCGGGAGGTCGCCTCCAAGCGGGGCAACCTGGAGGCCTACGAGAAAGCCGCCACGGCGGGTTTCGAAGGCGTGATGATCGCCGGAGTCCAGGAGGCCAGGGCCCTTTAGAACCGGCGGATTCGGCTCGCGGAAGTACGGGGGATATGGAAGAGAAGAAGGAAGAAATCGGCTATATGACCTCGGTGTCGAGGCCGGTCAAAGGGTGCGCCGGCGACACCGGTGAGTGGCGTGTGTTCCGCCCCGTCAAGGACGCGGACAAGTGCAACGAGTGCCTGCTCTGCTGGGTGTTCTGCCCCGAGGCCACCATCTCCAAGGAAGGCCTCGAGATCGACTACCAGTACTGCAAGGGCTGCGGCATCTGTGCCGTGGAGTGCCCGACCGGGGCCATGACCATGGTCAAGGAGGAGAAGCAGTGAGGGTGCTCGAGACGGGCAACCACCTGGTGGCGCTCGCGGCCAACGCCTCCGCGGTCGAGGTAGTGCCGGCTTATCCCATCACCCCGCAGACGCAGATCATCGAGATGATCGCCGAGCTCATCGCCGAAGGGAAGATGGACGCGGAGTACATCCCGGTGGAGTCGGAGCACAGCGCCTGCGCGGCGCTGGTCTCATCTTCTCTGACGGGGGCGCGGTCTTTCTCCGCGACCAGCTCGCACGGCCTGGCGTACATGCACGAGATGCTCCACTACGCCGCGGGCATACGCGTTCCCGTGGTCCTGGTCAACGTCAACCGCGCGCTGGGGCCCGGCTGGAACATCTGGTGCGACCACCAGGACTCGATAAGCCAGCGCGACACGGGCTGGCTGCAGGTCTACGTCGCAAGCCACCAGGAGGCGGTCGACACGGTCATCCAGGCGTTCAGGATAACCGAAGACTCCTCCGTGCTGATGCCGATGATGATCAACATGGACGCATTCGTGCTCTCTCACACCTACATGGATGCCGAGGTGCCCGACCGCGAAGAGGTCGCGAAGTACCTGCCGCCGTACAGGCCGCGATGGAGGCTCGATGTCAGGAAGCCGGTCACCCACGGCTCGGTCGTCTATCCCGTAGATTTCAGCGAGACCCGGGAGTCGATGCAGATCGGGCAGGCGAACGCCCGTGAGGTCGTCACCCGAGCGGCGGAGGAGTTCCGTGAGATGTTCGGCCGCTGGCACGGCGACCTCGTCGAGCCTTACATGATGGACGGAGCGCGATACGTGATCGTGGCGCTGGGAAGCCTCGCGGCTGAGAGCAAGGTCGCGGTCGACTCGCTGCGGGCCAGGGGGAAAGAGGTCGGCCTGTTGAGGGTGCGCTTCTTCCGGCCGTTCCCGAACGAGGAACTGCGCGCGCTCTGCGCCGGCCGCGAGGGCCTGCTGGTCATCGACAGGGATTATTCTTACGGCAACGAGGGCGCGCTGTTCACCGAGACCAAAGGCGCCCTGTTCGGCCACGTGGACGTCCCCGCGCGCAACCTCATCGTCGGGCTCGGTGGGCGCGATGTCACCTTCGAGCAGATCGAGGGGTTTGTGGAGAAGGCGTGGGCGGGGGAGCTCGAAGACGTCACCTGGGGAGACTCGCACATAAGCCCAGCGCACGAGGTCACCCGGGAGATACTGTGCGAGTTCTCGGAGCTGCTGGACAAAGACTCATAACGCAACAAGGGGTCAGACCACTTGTTGCATTCTGTGTGGAAGGCATGATGAGGAATGGTTAGATTCAAAGACCTGCCGGAAGAGGAGCTGTTCCTGGCGGGCAGCACCGCGTGCCAGGGTTGTCCGTCGAGCCTTGCGCTCCGGATCGCCTTCAAGGCGCTGGGCAAGAACACCCTGCTCATAGTGGTGGCATCGTGCACCTCGGTCCTCCAGGGCTCGTACCCGTTCTCGGCGATCAACCTGCCTCTGATGAACGTCGCGTTCGCCACCGGGGGAGCGAGCGCCTCAGGGGTGTCGGCGGGCATCAAGGCGTTGGCCAAGCGCGGGGAACTGGAGGAAGAGCCGACTGTCCTGGTCTGGGCCGGCGACGGTGGGACCTACGACATAGGCATCCAGTCCCTCTCGGGCGCGGCCGAGAGGGAGACTGACTTCATCTACGTCTGCTACAACAACGAGATGTACTCGAACACCGGTACGCAGCGCAGCGGCGCCACGCCGCTGGGCGCCTGGACGACCACCACCCCCGGTGGAAAGTCCCAGCACCGCAAGGACATCTCCCAGATCATGATCGCTCACCGCATCCCGTACGTCGCGACCGTGTCGCTCGCTTACCCGCTCGACTTCTACCAGAAGATGGAGAAAGCGAAGAGCATCAAGGGGACCAAGTACATCGAGATCATGGCGCCGTGCCCTCCGGGCTGGAAGTTCCCTTCGAGCCAGATGATCGAGGTCAGCCGCCTGGCGGTGCAGAGCGGCATGTGGCTGCTGTACGAGCACGAAGACGGCGAGACCCGTTTCACCGCGGCGACGAAGCGGATCCTTGAGGGCAAGGTCAAGCGCAAGCCCGTCAAGGACTACCTCGAGATCCAGGGTCGCTTCAGGCAGATACTTTCCTCTCCCGAGGGACAGCAGGCTGAGGACCTGCTGGAGGAAGAGGTCTCCGAGTCCATCAGGAGGCTCCAGGGCTGGGTCCCGGAGTACATCTAGGCGATATCGCGATATCGGCGCGGGACACCAGCCGCGCGTCTTTTCCCTCCGTGGCGAAATCTGTTAACCTTTCAGACAGCCGGTGTAGCTCAGTCGGTAGAGCGGCTCACTCGTAATGAGCAGGTCCGCGGTTCGAATCCGCGCGCCGGCTCCACATCAGCAACCACTCAATGCGCGGATTCGAACCAGGGGGCCGATTTCTGTCGCGGGGGGAAGGTCCACCCGCGACTCAAACGTGGGGGGTGACAGAAGCCCGAAGGGCTTCGCCCTCAGGGGGGATGAAATCCCCCCTAGGGGAGCGCGGAAACCTGAACAGCGGCCCCAGTCGATAGTCACTTCCAAGACTGGATGCGCGTTCTAGACCTGGGTTCTGCCATGCCGCTCGGCTTAGTAATCTGTGATCAGAATGCAACGAGTGTCCTGTCACCAAATATAATGAGACGCAGGTTGAAGCGGTCGGTTCGTATTCCCGCGCCGGCTCCACTTCACAACAGCGGTGACGATAACGATGTCTGCGGCGCGGATTCGAACCGAGGCGGTGGTTATGACCGACGACGGGGCCGACAATCTCAGCGACCGCGGGGCGGGCTGGCACGTGGAGGGAGTCACCCCAATCGAGCCCGGCCCTGAGCCGTGCCAGCAGTGCGGCGAGTTGCTCAAACCCGAAGCGATGGCATGCCCGATCTGTGGCGAGCCGAACAGGAGCTTTGCCGCTCCTCCGGCCGCCGGCCCCGAGCCGGCGAATCAAAAGAAGAAGTCCTCGCAGCACAGCATCCTCTATGACACGGGAGCCGCCACGGCTGAGGTCGCCGACACTGTCCTCGATATCCTCAACATCTTCGGCGGCGGTATCTGACCCTGTGGCGCTTACAACGCGCAGCCTTCGTATGTTCGTCTCAAGATTTCAAGGGGGGTGCCGAATCTAGGAAGAGCGGCCGGCAGCAGGCACAGGCGTATCGGCCGGCGCCCGGTTGGACGCTGTCCGGAAGAGGTCTATTGATCACTAACAACACCACCCGGCCCAGGCGCGGGCGACGACGCCATCGCTGAGGCCCTCCAGGAGGCCCGAGCGGAACTGGCCCGGCTTCAGCAGCTCTACTCCGTCATGGGCAAGACCGGCGAGCTCGCAGTACGCGTCCGCGAACCGCAGCAGCTCCACGAGCAGGTCTGCCGTGTTCTGGTTGACGAGCGGCGGGCACTCATGGCCTGGGTGGGGATGGTGGACCCCGAGAGCAAGGTCGTGAACCCGGTCGCATTCTCGGGCAAAGACGAAGGCTTCCTCCAGGCGACCAGGCACTCCGCTCTCGAGATACCTCAAGGCCTCGGGCCCACCGGTGTCGCTACGCGTGAAGGCCGCGAGGACGTCTGCGAGAACATCGGCCGTGAGCTGCGGATGGCCCCCTGGCAGGACGAGGCCCGCCGGTGCGGATACGTCTCCTGCGCTGCCTTCCCGCTCAAGCTGGGGCACCAGCCAGTGGGAGCGCTCACCTTGTACGGAGCCGAGGAAGGCGCCTTCGAAGGCAGGGCAGGAAAGCTGCTGGCCTCGCTTGCCGAAGACGTCTCATTCGCGATGGAATCGATCCAGAGGGACGGCCTCCGCGAGCGGGCCGAGGAGTCGCTGCGACGCAGCGAACAGTATTACAGGGCGCTCATCGAGAACGCCCAGGACATCATCGCCGTCATCGACGCCGGCGGCTCCATCAAGTACGTCAGCCCGTCCGCCGAAAGGCTCCTCGGGTACAAGCGCTCGGAGTTGCGGGACCGCAACGTGTTCGATTTCGTCAACCCCGGCGACCTCGAGTGACTGACCAGGCTCCACGCGGAGCTCCTCGCCGAGCCGGGAAGCAGCAGGCAGGCACCCGCGCGCCTGCGTCACAAGAACGAGGCTTACCGCGACCTCGACCTGGTGGGACAGAGCTTCGTGGACTCCGCGGATGACCTGAACGTCGTGATCAACGCCAGGGACGTCACCGACAAGAAAGCCATCGACGAGGCGCAGCGCAAGGACCGCGACTTCATCTCCGCCGTGATAAACACCACAGCGGCGCTGGTGGTCGTCTTCGACCAGGACGGCCGCATCATCCTGTTCAACAGGACCGCCGAGGAGGCCACCGGCTACAGGTTCTCCGAGGTCAGAGGTCGGACAGCCGAGTTATTCATCGCGCCGGACGAGACCGAAGAGGTCAGACACGCGTTCGGAAGGTTTCTCGCCGGCGACCCCGCGCACCGGACGCTCGAGATCCACTGGATCACACAGCACGGGGCCAGGCGCCTGATATCGCTGTCGAGCACGGTGATGGCCGCGGATAAGGGCTCGAGCTCGTTCATCATCTGCACCGGCAGCGACATCACGGAGCACCGGGAGGCCGAAGAGGCGCTGCGCGAATCCGAGGCGCAGTACCGCACCATCTTCGAGTCGACCGGGACCGCGATGTGCATCATCGCCCCCGACGAGAAAGTCACGTTCCAGAACCAGGAGTTCGAGCGGATGACGGGGTACGGCGCGGAGGAGGTCGAAGGGCTGAAGCTCTTCACCGACTTTCTTGTCGGAGACGGCGTGGAGAGCTTCGCGAGCTACCACCGCGAGACGAACAGGAGCAGGAGCAGCGCGCCGGTGCATTTCGAATGCCGGATAGTTGATAAGGCTTCGAACACCCTGAACGTGCTCGCGAACATGGGGCTGCTGCCCGGGCAGGACGCATGCGTTGTCTCGCTGATCGACGTAACGCGCGAGCGGAACTACGAGAAGGACCTCGCGGAGACCGCCGAGAGGCTGAGGCATTTCCTGACGGTCGCCTCGCACGAGCTGCGCCACCCGATCACGATCGTCAAAGGCTACGCGAACACCCTGAGCAGCTTCATCGACGAGATGCCCAGAGAGCACGTGATGGAGATACTGCAGGATATCGACGCCTCCACCGACCGTCTGACGCGGTACGTGGAGGAGCTGATGGACGTCTCGAGGGTCGAGGAGGGACGGTTCCCTGTTACCACCAGGTACGCCGACACGGATATGCTCATCAAGATGACGTTGGAGGACATGCAGGTGATGGGGGCCGACAACGAGTTCATCGCGCACATCAGCCCCGACGTGCGCAAGATCAGCGTCGACCCCGAGAAGTTCGTGCAGCTCCTGGTCATCCTGCTCGAGAACGCGATCAAGTTCTCCCCGGCGGGCTCCGCTGTCGAGATCGAGCTCAGCCGCGAGGGACCCTGGCTCGAGGGGGCCGTGCTCGACCGTGGGATCGGCATCAGCGAAAGTGACCGGACAAGGGTGTTCGACCGTTTCTACCAGGTCGAGGACACCATGCACCACTCGACCCCGGGCATGGGCCTCGGACTGTACATCGCCCGGGAGATAGCCACCGCGCACGGAGGGGGCATCTGGGCCGAGGCGCGGGACGGAGGCGGTTCGGTCTTCAAGTTCAGGCTTCCCCTGGCGGCCGAGCCGTCACTCGAAGCATCTTCCTGACGGCGCGAGCCCGCCCCACAAACCCCCATACGCCGTTCGCGGTATGGCTCACCCGCCGGCGTCCAACTGATATAGTAATCCCCTGTGTCCGCAAAAAAGGAGGAGCGATGTCGACCGGCCGCCGGAGAGCGAGAGCCCTCGCGTCGCTTGCCTTACCTTTCGCGCTCGTCGTGGCGCTGGCCGCGGGTTGCGGGACCGGGTCCGCTGGGTCTGATGCGGCCTTCAAGTTCTCGGGATTGTGGCGCTCCTTCGCCTCCTCGGGCTCAGCCTCCAACGGGCTCGTGACGATATCGGCCGCGGGGGACGTGAACTTCGGCGATGGCGTCACACCGACGCTCACCGCAAATGGGCTCGACTATCCTTTTTCCGGTGTCAGCGCCGCCTTCGAGAACACCGACCTCTCTTTCGTCAACCTCGAATGTTGCATATCCTCTACGGGTTCCCCGGTGGCGGGCAAAGAGTTCACTTTCGAAGGGCCCGCCGACTCGGCCGGGGCGCTTGGCATGGGCAGCATCAAGGTTGTGTCGCTCGCCAACAACCACTCCAAGGATTACGGAACGGCCGCCTTCCTCGAGACGCTGGGGCACTTGCAGCAGAACGGGATCGCCTGGTGCGGCGCCGGCAAGAACTCCGCCGAGGCATACTCGCCCGCGGTGCTCGACGCGCACGGGACGAAGGTCGCTTTTGTGGCGTTCACCTGGGTCATCCCGGACGGATGGCCCGCCACCGCGACCAGCCCTGGCTGCGCCACCACCACCGACCGCAACAGGGTGGCCCAGACGATCGAGGATGCGAAGGCAAAGGCCGCATACGTCGTGGCCTCGTTCCACTGGGGCATAGAGCTCGCGACCTCTCCCAACGAGGAGCAGAGGAGCCTCGCCCACCTGGCGGTGGACAGCGGCGCCGACCTTGTGCTGGGGCACCATCCACACGTGGTCCAGGGGCTCGAGCTCTACAAGAACAGGCTGATCGCCTACAGCCTCGGCAATTTCGTATTCAGCCCTCCGCGAGAGGCTTCCGCAAAGAGCGTCATGGTGTTGACACTGCTGGGCCCCGGCGGCCTCGTCGAGGCCAAGGTGGTCCCGGCGGTGATCAGTGGCTGCAGGCCTGTCATCCTCAACGGCCAGGCGGCCGACGCCTGGGCCGCGACCATCGCGGGCTACTCGAAGTCTCTCGGCACGACCATGACGGTCACCGGCGGGCGCGGTTACGTCAGCGGCGGGGCTCCGGTCGGGGCAAAGCAGTAAGAGAATGAGCGCGTGGTGGCGGAGGCGCCAGGATGAAAGGGGCGGAGCATGAGGTTCTGCCGCGAGTGCGGCTTTCCCAGGGCGTATGGACGCTACATAGCATGGACGTCCGACGGGACGGTCCAGGGGCGTGACATAGCCAGGACCAGGCTCGTCTTCGTGGAAGTGGATGAGGTCCGGAACCTTTTCTCCCGCATCAGCGAGGCGATCGGGCTGCCGGTGGACCCCATCGTGTACCGGGCGGAGAAGGAAGTGGGCAGGCGCTTCATCGGCGCGCTGGTGCCCGACATCTTCACGAAGGTGCCCGCCTCGAGTATCGCGCGGCCTCTATTCCTGGCACGCTTCGTCGTACACGTGCTGGCCGGCTACATGGCAGCCCTGGGCATGGGCCGAGCCAGGCTTCTTGAATACAAACCCGCCCGCTTCGTCAAGGTGGAGCTGACCGACAGCCACGACCTGCCGCTGGTGGCGGGGGACATCGCCGGCATCGTCGAGTATCTGGACCGGGCGGGGATGGATGCGGCCTGGGAAGAGCCGGTGGCCGGCCCGGCTGTGCTCAGCCTCACAAAAGTGAGCGACACCCGTCCCGCCGACGAGCGTCTCATGCTCGAGGCCGTCGAGTGCCTTCCGGGAAAGGTATCCTACGACTTCTGCCCGCGGTGCGGTGTTCCCCGTGAGGTGTCGGACAACCTCAAGTTCGAGCTCGAGCGAGGCGTGATCCGGAACGCGGTGACCGGCGGAAGGGAAGTCGCGCTGCCGGCGCAGAGTTTCGCCGCCGTCTTCCGCGAGCTGGCCGCGGAGCTCGGGGATGAGGTCACCGACCTGCTGGAGAGCACGGAGCAGGAGTACATGCGTGAGAGCTCGGCCGCGCGCCGCTTCGTGGCAGACCTGGATGACGGAGACCCGCTTACTCTGCTGAGCGACTTCCCCTGGCGGGGCCTGGGCAACCCCATGCGGGCGGAGAAGACCGATCACGGCCTGGAGGTCGTGGTCGAGAACGCCTTCAACCCGGGGATGGTCGCGGGCAGGGTAGCCGGGCTCTACGAGGCCGCGGCGGACACGAGGGTCAAGGTTTCCTGGGTCGAAGAGAGACCCGGGCGGCTCAAGGTGACGATGGCAAGATCCGTGGGGTGGGAACAAGACTGATGGCGCACGAGCACGGCGGGGACCTTGCGGGCAAAGCGATAGCCACGATCGAACGGCACGGCATGCTCTCCGGCGGGGAGCGCGTGGTAGTGAGCGTCTCCGGCGGTCCTGATTCAGTCGCGCTCCTGCATTTCCTGGTAGACATAGCACCCGGGATGGACCTCATCCTCGCCGTGTTCCACCTGGATCACATGCTGCGCGGCGATGAGTCCGCCGAGGACGCCGAGTTCGTCCGGGAGCTCGCGCAGGGCCTCGGATTGCCGGCTCGCGTGGTCGCCGTCGACGTGAAGAAAGAGACGGAAGGGTCGGGCCGCTCGCCGCAGGATGCCGCCCGGATCGTCAGGCTCGAGAGGCTGCTCGATTTCGCCGACGAATGGGGCGCGGACAGGGTCGCGGTCGGGCACACCGCGGACGACCAGGTCGAGACGTTCCTGATGCGGGTCGTCCAGGGGGCGGGGCTCACGGGGCTCGCGTCCATAGGGGCGGTCTCCGGCAAAGTCATCAGGCCTCTCATCGAGGTATGGCGCTACGAGATCGACGAGTACCTCCGGTCGAAGGATGCGGCCGCACGGCTTGATCGCAGCAACCTCGAGCTGACCTACCTGCGCAACCGCGTGAGGCTCAAGCTGCTCCCGTGCTTCATCTCCGAGTTCGGTGATGTGATCAAGGAAGTCATACTGCGTGAGGTGGAGTCTCTCGGGATGGACCGCGAGTTCTTTCAGGAGGCCGCAGCGAGAGCGCTCGAGGAAGCGGGAACGGTCGAGGCGGGACAAGTGTCCATCGACCGGGAGAAGCTCATCGTCATGTCTCCCTCCCTGCAGCGCGGGGTGATAAGGGAGGCCTGGGGGCGGCTGCTCCCCGGCGAGCCGATGCTCTCCTGGCAGCACGTGGTCGACATCGTCGACAAGGTAGTCAGCGGCTCGAGCGGGGCGGCGATCGACCTCCCGCGCTCTTCGGTCGCCGAACGGGAATACGATGAGGTTGTCATCAGGTGCACGGAGCCGGCCACCGAGGAGATGGCTCCCGCCGCGCTGGAGGTGCCGGGTGTCGTGCGCCTTCCCTGGGGGCCCGTGATCGAGGCCGAACTGGTGGACGCTGAGGAGGTGGCTTTCGAAGACGACCCGTCTGTGGAGTACACCCGGGCCGACGTCATGCTGCCCCTCGAGGTGAGGATGCCCAGGCCGGGAGACCGCTTCCGCCCGCTGGGTTCTCCGTACCAGAGAAAGCTGAAAGACCTCTTCATTGATATGAAGGTCCCCCGCCGCAGGAGGAGGCGCGTACCGCTGGTGCTGGAAGACGGCCACGTGGTCTGGGTCGCCGGCCTCCGGCTGGACGACCGGTACAAGCTCCGCTCGAGTGACACCAGGGCCATCAAGTTGCGCGTTCACCGCGAGGGTGAATATGATACCGGGGGCAAGCCGACCGGCCCGCCGGACTGAAAGGGCCCGCGACACTAAGGAGGAGCCTTGGCCGAGATCGACGAGGTCATGTTCAGTGAGGCTGACATCCAGGGGCGCGTGAGGGATCTTGCGGGCGCGATAAGCCGCGACTACGCCCCGGAAGGCGTATTGATGGTCGGTATCCTCAAAGGCGCCTTCATCTTCCTGGCGGACCTGGCCCGCTCCATCACTATCCCGGTCTCCTTCGACTTCATGGCGTGCTCGTCCTACGGCTCGTCCATGAAGACGTCCGGTGTGGTGAGGATCCTCAAGGACCTGGACACGGACATCAAGGGCAGGCACGTCGTCATCGTCGAAGACATCATCGACACCGGGCTCACGCTGAGCTACCTGCTCAAGAACCTGGACGCACGCGGCCCGGCCTCTCTCGAGATCTGCTCCCTGCTCAACAAAAAGCACGTGGAAGGCAAGGTCGACCTGCACATAAAGTACGAGGGCTTCTCCATCCCGGACGTCTTCGTGGTCGGCTACGGGCTCGACTTCGACCAGCAGTACCGCAACCTCCCCTACATCGCCACTTTCAAGAAGTAGAAAACCGGTGCTCGAAACCCTTTCCACACGCGCCATCCCCTTGATCTAACGCATTGCGGCGGGCCAGAGGAGGCCCGACAATGTGGTAGAATATAGCCGGTAATTAAGGGCGCAGGTAGCCGACCGATCACCTGTCGGCTATTTTGCTGAAACTGCGAAAAGAGAGCGATGAAGAAGTACGCCAAGACAATAATATTCTGGGTGGTCATACTGTTCCTGGTCATCATGCTGGTGGTCAACCCGCCCTGGAGGCAGCCGCCCAAGCAGGTGCCGTTCACCGATTTCCTGAGCCAGGTGAAGAGGAACTCGGTCGACTCCGTCAAGATCTTCAACAAGGACCAGACGATCCAGTACCAGCTCAAGAACAAGGAGCAGTTCAAGACCGCCTTCCCGCCCAACTACGATATCACCAAGGAACTGGTCGGCAAGGACATCAAGATCGACGTCGACCCGCAGACCAGCACGAGCATCCTTGCGGTAGTGATACAGATCCTTCCGCTGCTGTTGATGGTAGGGTTGATCCTCTTCTTCATGCAGCAGATGCAGGGGGGCGGCAACCGGGTGATGTCCTTCGGCAAGAGCCGCGCCAGACAGATAACGAAGGACATGCCCAAGGTCACCTTCGAGGACGTGGCCGGGGTCGATGAAGCCGTCGAAGAGCTGATGGAGCTCAAGGAGTTCCTGGAGAACCCTGCCAAGTTCCAGGCTCTCGGGGCAAAGATCCCCAAGGGCGTGCTGCTCTACGGTCCGCCAGGCGCGGGCAAGACCCTGCTCGCCAGGGCTGTCGCGGGCGAGGCGGGCGTGCCTTTCTTCAGCATCTCGGGGTCCGACTTCGTCGAGATGTTCGTCGGCGTCGGCGCCGCCCGCGTGAGAGACCTCTTCGAGCAGGCCAAGGCCAACTCGCCTTGCATAATATTCATGGACGAGATCGACGCGGTCGGGCGCCAGCGGGGCGCCGGCCTGGGAGGCGGTCACGACGAGCGCGAGCAGACCCTGAACCAGCTCCTGGTGGAGATGGACGGATTCGACACCAAGTCCGGGGTCATCCTGATTGCGGCGACCAACAGGCCCGACATCCTCGACCCCGCCCTCCTGAGGCCGGGGCGCTTCGACCGCCAGATCGTGGTGGAAAGGCCCGACCTGGAAGGCCGCAGGGCGATCCTGCGCGTTCATACCAAGGGCAAGCCACTCGCTCCGGGCATCGACATAGACGTACTGGCGAGGCGCACCCCGGGGTTCACAGGCGCCGACCTCGCGAACATGGTCAACGAGGCGGCGCTGCTCTCCGCGCGGCACCACAAGAAGACGGTCGACATGATAGAGATGGAAGAGGCCATCGACAGGGTCGTGGCGGGCCCCGAGAAGAAGACGCGCCTCATCTCCGACCGCGAGAAGGAGATCATCGCGTACCACGAGACGGGCCACGCCATCGTTGCGCACACGCTGCCAAACGCCGACCCGGTCCACAAGATATCCATCATCCCGCGCGGGCGGGCACTGGGCTACACCCTGACTCTTCCCGCCGAGGACAAGTACCTGGTCACCAAGTCCGAGCTGGTGGACGAGCTAGCCATGCTCCTCGGCGGCCGCACGTCCGAGGAGATGGTCTTCAGCGAGATCACCACGGGCGACCAGAATGACATCGACCGGGCGACCAAGGTCGCGCGCCAGATGGTCATGGAGTTCGGCATGAGCGAGAAGCTGGGCCCCGTGACGCTCGGGCACAAGCAGGAGCAGGTGTTCCTCGGGCGAGACTTCGCCGCCGAACCGAACTACTCAGACGAGGTTGCCTACCAGATCGACCAGGAGGTCCGCAGGCTCGTGGACGAGGCGCACACGGAAGCGCGGCACATCCTGGGCGAGCAGCGCGACAGGCTCGATACGATCGCCAAGATACTTGTCGAGAAGGAGACGATAGACAAGGAGCGGCTCCTCTATCTCCTCGACGGCGACCCCAAAGAGGTCTACGAGAAGTTCCTCGAGGAGAAGAAGGCCGAGGGCGAACGCGTAGCTGCGATGGCGGCGCAGGAGCAGTCGGATGGCAAGAAGCCCCGCACCAAGAGGGTCGCCAAGCCGGCGGCGCCTCCGGCGCAGAACCCGGAGGCCCTGCCCGAGTAGGGGCGGGCGGCCGCCCTTTTTGACTCACCACGTTCACATCTGACAAAAAGTGCTATTCTGGACTTTCCCACCGGCCGCTGAGCTAGGAGGCCCGCATTTGGACAGTGAAAAGATCGAGAGCGCCGTCAGGACGATCCTCGAGGCGATAGGTGAAGACCCAGACAGGGAAGGCTTGCTCCTTACCCCCACGAGGGTCGCCAAGATGTACGAGGAGATCTTCGCGGGGATGGGGTGCGACCCGACGGAGGTCCTGCAGGCGCAGTTCTCCGAGGAGCACGAGGAGATGATCCTGGTGAAGGACATCCCACTGTACTCCGTCTGTGAGCACCACCTGATGCCGTTCATCGGCCGGGCCCACGTGGCGTACGTCCCTGGTGCCTCAGGGCAGATAACGGGGATCAGCAAGCTTGCCCGCGTGGTCGACATACTATCCAAGAGGCTCCAGGTCCAGGAGAGGCTGACCACTCAGGTCGCCGACACCATCATGGAAGGGCTGGACCCGCAGGGCGTCCTGGTCGTCATCGAGGCCGAGCATCTCTGCATGTCCATGCGCGGGGTCAAGAAACCCGGGACAGTGACGGTCACCTCGGCGGTGAGAGGCCTGTTCTACCGCAGCGCGGCGGCTCGCGCCGAGGCAATGTCCCTTATCAAGAGGAACAGTTAGTGCCAGACCGCAAGGCCGGCGCGAGCGCCAGCAAGTTCAACCTGCGCGCCCTCAGGGTGGAGGGCGAGGCCGACGCCCGCAGGATCCTCTCCGAGCTGGGGTGCGACGCGGGAGGGGTGTCCATCATGTCCCGCAAGATGGCGCACGCCTCGATCTCCGTCGAGAACGTACAGGCGCGGGCAGCCCACATCATCAAGCAGGTGATGCTTTCCAAGAGCGGCGAGTGCGCGACCCCTCGCGACCTTTTCCTCAAAGACGGCAAAGACCACGTCGACGTCATCATGATCGGGACCGTGCGACAGCTTCGGGAAGCCGTCCGCAACCTCTCGGTCCAGCCTTTCGGATTGAAAGCTCTGGCCGGGGAGCTCAAGGTGTTCATGGAGGGCGCGTTCCCGCTCGAGCGCCTGCCGAAGAACATCCAGGCCGGCGCCTACACCCTCGAGCTCGGCGGGCGGACTCTGGTGATGGGCATCGTGAACGTGACCCCGGACTCTTTCTCGGACGGCGGCAGGTTCGCCGACTTCGAGGACGCACACCTTCACGGACTCGCTCTCGCGGAGGCCGGGGTGGACATCATAGACATCGGGGGGGAGTCGACGCGTCCGGGCGCGGAGCCGGTCGGCCTCGAGGAGGAAGCGCGCCGCACCATACCCCTTATTGAATCCCTCGTGGGCGAGGTCGGCGTCCCCATCTCGATAGACACCTACAAGGCTGAGATCGCGAGCCGGGCGCTCGACGCGGGCGCGTCCATCGTCAACGACATCAGCGCCCTCCGGCTGGACGAGGGTCTGGCCCCCCTCATTGCCGACCGCGGCGCGCCGGTGATACTCATGCACATGCAGGGCATGCCAAGGAACATGCAGGAGAACCCGGTCTACGAGGACGTCGTGGCGGACATCGCCCGGTTCCTCAGCGAGAGGGCCGCCGCCGCCGCCGCCGCGGGGATCTCCCCGGAGAAGATAATGATCGATCCCGGCATCGGCTTTGGCAAGACCGTCGAGCACAACCTCGAGATCGTGCGCAGGCTCGAGGAGTTCACCAGCCTCGGATACCCGCTGGTCCTGGGCACCTCGAGAAAGAGGTTCATCGGCTCGGTGCTCGGCCGCGAAGTCATCGAGAGGGTGATGGGCACCGCCTCGACGGTGGCTTTCTCGATCGCGAGGGGCGTCGATATCGTGAGGGTGCACGATGCGGTCGAGATGCTAGAGGTGGTCAAGATGGCAGACGCGATAGCCGGCAAGTCGAGGTCGTTCTGATGAGCCGCTGCGCGATCAGCATCGAGGGTATCCGGGTCTTTGCCTACCACGGTGTGCTGCCCGAGGAGAAGAGCAGAGGCCAGGAGTTCCTGATCGACGTGGAGCTGGAGCTCGCGGGCGCGCCCCGCGAGGACGACATTGCCTCGACAGTCGACTACGCCGGGGTTGCCGAGGCGGCGTCGCGGCTGGCCACCGAGACTCGCCATGACCTGATCGAGACGCTGGCGGAAGCAATCGCCGGCAGCCTGCTGGATAACGAGCTCGTCATCAAAGCAACCGTGACCGTGCGGAAACCCCAGGCGCCCATGCCCGTCACCGTCGCGTCGGTCGGCGTTACCGTGACCGCTGAACGCTCGGGCAGCAGAGGGTACTCTACCGGCGAGGAAGGTGCTCCGTGAGCCGCGCGTACATCGGGCTCGGCTCGAACATGGGCGACAGGCTCTCCTACCTCAAGGCCGGCCTCAGCGCCATAGCGGCCGCGACCCCCGAAGTGATAGTGATAGGCAAGTCCAGCGTCTACGACTCCGAGCCGGTCGGGATGACAGACCAGCCCGACTTCTACAACGCGGTGGTGGCGGTGGAGACCACCCTGGACCCCTACCAGTTGCTGAGCCTGCTGCACAAGATCGAGATCGACATGGGACGGCAGCGCATCACCCGCTGGGGCCCGAGGACTCTCGACCTCGACGTCCTCATGTACGCCGAGGTGGAACAGGACGACCCCAAGCTCATCCTGCCCCACCCCAGGCTCACCGAACGGCGATTCGTCCTCGAGCCGATGCTCGAGATCGAGCCGGAAGCGAAGCTCCCCGATGGCACCCCTCTGGTCAGGCTGCTGGACGAACTGGGCGATTCGCAGGCGACCTGGCGCGTCGGCGAACTCTAGGGGTGACTGCCATGTCCCCGGCTCCCGGCCTCTCGCAGAAAGTCGCGATAATCGGCGCGGGAAAAGTCGGCACCGCGATGGCCCACCTGCTGTCCGTGAGGGGATATGAAGTCGTTGCCGTCGCCGACTTGAAGCCCGACGCCCGCGAGCGGGCGGCGAGGCTCGCGGGGGCGCAGCCGTTCGAACGCGGCGCGGACGCCGCGTCCCTGGCCGACATCATCATCATCACCACACCGGACGGGATGATAGAAGAAGTATGCGGCGGTCTTGCCGGGGCCGGCGTTCCTCTGGCGGGCAGGAAGGTACTGCACATGAGCGGGGCACTTTCACGCGACGCCCTCGCGGCGGCCGCGGGCAAGGGGGCCGACACCTTGTCCATCCATCCCATCCAGACCTTTGCAGACCTCGAGGGGGCGGAGCGCTCGCTGCCGGGCAGCACCTTCGGCGTCACCTGCGAGCCCGGCATGGAGGAATGGGCGCGCGGGTTCGTGGCTGAACTGGGGGGCCGCGTGCTGATGGTGGCCGACTCCGACAAGGTCCTCTACCACGCGGCGGCCGTTGTGGCCTGCAACCTGCTCGCGATGGTAGAGTACGGCACGCACGTGATCTGCAGGGAGCTGGGCTTCGAGGAGGCAGAGACGGCGCGGGCGTTCGCGCCGCTGGCGGCCGCCACGGTGGAGAACGTCGCCCGGCTCGGCCCGGCGGACGCGCTCACGGGGCCTCTGGCCCGCGGTGACATCAAGACGCTCGAGGCGCACCTTCAAGCGTTGCGCGCCCTCGATGAGGACCTGGCGGAGCTATACCGCTCAGTATCCCTGTGGGGCCTGAGGCTGGTAGAGGAGAGGGGCGAGCTGGACGCGGAGACCATCGACGGCATGAAGGCGCTGCTGGAGGGCTGAGCCTGAACATGGAAGTCATCACGGAAAAGGCGCGCATGCGCCTCCTAGTCGACAGGGCAAAGGCCGCGGGCAGGACCGTGGGCCTGGTCCCCACCATGGGTTTCTTCCACCAGGGACACCTCGAGCTGATGCGCCGCGCCCGCGCAGACTGCGACCTCGTCGTGGTCTCCCTCTTCGTCAACCCGACGCAGTTCACGCCGGGTGAAGACTTCGAGGACTATCCCCGCGACTTCGAGCGCGACAAAGGGATGGCCGAGGAGGTGGGAGTCGACTTCATCTTCGCCCCGGACCCCGAAGAGATGTACCCCGAAGGCTTTTCCACCCGCGTCGAGGTCGAAGGACTTTCCGACCTCATGTGCGGACTGCAGCGCCCCGGCCACTTCTCCGGAGTGGCGACCGTCGTCTCCAAGCTCTTCAATATCGTGCCGGCGCAGAAGGCGTACTTCGGCCAGAAGGACGCCCAGCAACTGGCGGTGCTGCGGCGGACGGCACAGGACCTCGACTTTGGAGTCGAGATCATCGCGGTGCCCACGGTCCGCGAGCCGGACGGCCTGGCGATGAGCAGCCGCAACACGTACCTGAGCCCGTCCGACCGGCAGAACGCGCTGGTGCTCTCGCGCGCTCTGGAGGAGGCGGCGGGCCTCATCGAGGAGGGGGAGACGAGCGCCGACGTGGTCGCGCGCGCCATCGAGGACGTCTTCGAGGCCTTCCCCGCGGTGAATCTTGAGTATATAGCCATCTGTGATAATATCTTCTTGCACCCGCTCGATGAGATGAAAGGGCAGGTCCTCATCGCGTTGGCTGCGCGCGTCGGAAAGGCGCGACTGATCGATAACATGGTGTTTGACCTTGGCCCGAAATAGAGTGAAGTGAATGGAACAGATATACAGATTCATGTTGAAGTGCAAGATTCATCGCGCGGTGGTGACCGACGCCGACATCCATTATGAAGGCAGCATCACCATCGACCGCCGGCTGATGGACCTGGCCGACCTCGTCCCCTACGAGCAGGTCAACGTGTGGGACCTCGATAACGGCAACCGCCTGACCACCTACGTCATAGAGGGCGAGAGGGACTCGGGCGAGATATGCATGAACGGCGCGGCGGCGCGCCTGGTCCACAAGGGAGACAGTGTCATCATCTCTTCCTTCGTCTCGGTGCCGGATTCAGAGGCCGCCGGTTACCACCCCAAGATCGTCTTCGTCGACGACACCAACCGTCCCGAGATGATCGAGGACCACCTGACAGTTGACGATTTCTGCTGAGAGTCGCCCCGGCACGACCGGCGAGGGCTTATGACGCACCATGGCACCGAGGTAGGGAATCTCGACATAATCCACGAGTTGCTGCTTGACGAGGCGGCCGTCGCCGAACAGGTCCTGAAGATCAAGGACGAGCGAAACGCGGTGATCCTCGTCCACAACTACCAGCGCCCCGAGGTCCAGGACATCGCCGACTTCACGGGCGACTCGCTGGGCCTCTCCAGGGAGGCTGCCCGCACCGACGCGGACATCATCGTCTTCTGCGGCGTACATTTCATGGCGGAGACCGCGTACATCCTCAGCCCGGACAAGACGGTCCTGCTGCCGGAGATGCACGCGGGGTGCCCGATGGCGGACATGGCCGCCGCCGATGCCGTCGTCAAGGCGAAGGCCGAGCACCCGGACGCCGCGGTGGTCTCGTACGTGAACACCTCCGCCGCGGTGAAGGCGGTGAGCGATTACTGCTGCACATCGGCGAACGCGCCCCAGATCGTCGCGTCCGTTGACGCCGATGAGGTCCTCTTCATCCCGGACCGGAACCTCGCGGCCTACGTCGCCTCCAAAGTGGACAAGCGGGTCATCCCGTGGAACGGCTTCTGCCCGACCCACGAGATGATAACCGCTGAGCATATCAAGCTGGCCCTGGAGGAGCACCCGGGGGCTGAGGTGATCGCCCACCCGGAGTGCCGCTCTGAGGTGCTCCAGATCGCGGACCACGTGCGCAGCACCTCAGGCATGCTGAACGCGGCCCTGGAATCGAGCGCGATGGAGTTCATCGTGGCGACGGAGTCAGGGATGCTCTACCCTCTCGCAAACGCCGCGCCCGGGAAACGTTTTTACTCGCCGGCCGAGGAGCCGCTCTGCCCGAACATGAAGCTCACCACTCTCTCGAAGGTCCTCTGGGCGCTCCACACCCTGGAGCCCAGGGTCACCGTCCCTGAGGAGATCAGGGTCAGGGCCCTTTCCTCGGTCGAAAGGATGCTGGCCCTGGGATGATCCCCCGCTACCTCCTATCGTTCAACACACAGACTCTTCCGGCGGTCAGCTATGACGTGCTGGTCGCGGGCAGCGGGGTCGCCGGCCTCTCAGCGGCCCTCCAGCTCTCACGGTTCTGCGACGTGCTCCTGGTGACCAAGTCGGACCTGCAGGTCTCCGGCACCAGCCACGCCCAGGGGGGCATAGCGGCCGTGATGGACGCGCACGACACCAAGCAGTCCCACATCGACGACACGCTCACCGCCGGGGCCGGGCTCTCGGACCCGGAGGCCACGGCTGTCCTGGTCGATGAAGGGCCGGACCGCGTGCGGGAGTTGCTCGACGTCTACCACGCCGATTTCGACATGAGCGGTGGAGAGCTCGACCTCGCCAAGGAGGGCGGGCACTCTTTCCGCAGGGTGGTGCACGCCAAGGGTGACGCCACCGGCTCGGAGGTCGAAGGGGCTCTGGGCAGGGCGCTCGTGGGGCAGCCGCGGGTGACGGTGATGGAACACGGCTTCGTGGTCGACCTGCTTTCCTCGGACGGCGCCTGCCGCGGGGCGATCATCGCCGACAGCAGGGGCAAGACCATGATGGTCGCCCGGTCGCGAGCCACGGTGCTCGCGCTTGGTGGCATGGGCGAGGTGTACCTGGTGACCACCAACCCGCCGGTGTGCACCGGCGACGGGGTGGCGATGGCTTTCCGGGCGGGGGCCAGGGTGAGCGACGTGGAGTTCGTCCAGTTCCACCCGACGGCGCTCCACATCCCCGAGGAGCCCAAGTTCCTGATAAGCGAGGCGATACGCGGGGAAGGGGCGTGGCTCGTCGACTTCGAGGGAAACAGGATCATGGACGGAGTCCACCCGCTGGGCGAGCTGGCTCCGAGAGACATAGTCGTGGCGAGGATGGTCGAGGTCATGAAAGAGGAAGGGCGCAACCACCTCTTCCTCGACGTGCGGCACCTGGACCCGGCGAAAGTCCGGCAGAGGTTCCCGAACATCTACGAGCACTGCCTCGAGGCCGGCATCGACATCACGCGCAACCTCATCCCGGTGTCGCCGGCCGCGCACTACATGAGCGGCGGGGTCATCACCGACCTGTGGGGCAGGACGGACGTGCCCGACCTCTTCGCGTGCGGAGAGGTCGCCTGCACCGGCGTCCACGGCGCCAACCGGCTCGCGTCGAACTCGCTTCTGGAAGGCCTGGTGTTCGCGCACAGGATCGCAGAATGCCTCGAGGGCTCGCTGGGCGCCAGCAAAGCAGTCGCAACCGACATCTCGTTCTCGCAGAATTCGACCGGCCCGCACATCAGGGAAGACCTGCTCCGGGGGAACCTGCGAGAGGTCATGCTCGACTCGGTGGGGATGGTGCGATGCGAGCGGGGGCTCCGGGAGGCCCGCGAGTTCCTGGAGGCGAACTCGGACGTCCTGGCGACAGGTTACCTCGACGTGCCCGGCATGGAGCTCAAGAACATGTACACGCTCGCCTTCCTCATAACGCGGGCTGCCGAGTTGCGGCTGGAAAGCCGGGGGTGCCATCGCAGGAGGGACTATCCGGACAGGGACGAGTGGAACTGGCACAAGCATACCGACATGCGGCTCGAAGCCGGCGGCATAACCACCCGGACCCGCATGCAGCCCTCCAAACCCCCCTCTGAGTTGAGGATACCCACGGTGCGGGAGGCGTGAGGCGATGGACATCGCGGAAAAAGCCCTCGGGATCATCAGGCTCGCGCTGGCGGAGGACCTCGGCGCTGAAGGGGACATCACGACCGCGGCCGCCTGCCCGCCTGACGCGAGGGGCAAAGCGGCCATCATCAGCCGCGGGCCCTGCAGGGTCGCCGGCGGCCCCATCGCGGCGAAGGTCTTCGAGCTCGCCGGCAAGGACGCCACTTACGATACCCTGGTGCCGGACGGCGGGGGCGCGGCCCCCGGCCAGGTCATCGCCCGTGTCGAAGGACTGCTGTCCACCGTCCTGGTGGGTGAGAGGACCGCGCTCAACTTCTTATGTCACCTCTGCGGGATCGCCACGCTGACCGCGAGGCTTGTCGAGATCGCCAGCCCATATGGGGTCGAGATACTGGATACCCGCAAGACCAACCCGGGAATGCGGCCTCTCGAGAAGTACGCCGTAGCGATGGGGGGCGGGACCAACCACAGGCAGGGGCTCTACGACGGGGTGCTCATCAAGGACAACCACATCGCGGCCGCCGGCTCCCTCGAGATCGCGGTGCGCAGGGTCCGCAACGCCTACGGCGATAAGTACCCGGTCGAGGTCGAAGCCGCGACCCTCGCCGAGGTCCGAGAGGCGCTCGATTCGGGCGCCGACATCATCATGCTCGACAACATGGCGCCGACGATGGTAAAAGACGCAGTGGCCCTGATCGACTCCAACGCCAGGACCGAGGTCTCGGGAGGGGTGACCCCCGAAAACCTCGGAGATTACGTGAAGCTCGGGATCGATTCGATCTCGCTCGGGTTCATCACCCACTCGGCGCCGGCCGCGGACCTGTCCCTTGAGCTCGAGGTAGGATAGTATCCGCAACGGAGGCTTGTTATGCTGCTCGGCATCGACGTAGGAAACACACAGACCGTGATCGGCGTCTTCAGGGACGGCAGGCTCCGCGACCACTGGAGGATCTCCACTGAGCGCGAGCGCACCGCCGACGAGATGGCGCTGGCCCTCGGCGGCTTCCTGGCCTTCAGGGGCTGGAGCCTGGACCAGATCGACGGGGTGATCGTCTCCTCTGTGGTCCCCGAGATGACCCGTGCCCTGATGCACATGTCCCGGGACATCCTCCACCTGGAGCCGCTGGTAGTGGACAGCCGGACCGACACCGGCATACCGATCCTGTATGAGGACCCCAAGCAGGTCGGGGCGGACCGGCTGGTGAACGCCGTCGCCGCGGTGGCCAAGTACGGCACCCCGTGCATCGTGGTGGATTTCGGCACCGCCACCACCTGGGACGCTATCGACGCCGAAGGCCGGTACCTCGGCGGCACCATCGCTCCCGGGCTGGAGATATCCGCCGACGCCCTCTTCGTCCACGCCGCCCGCCTCTCCCGCGTGGAGCTTGTCGCTCCTGACAACCCCATCGGGCGCAACACGGTCGAGTCGATCCAATCGGGGATCATCAACGGTACGGCGGGGCAGGTCGACCGCGTGGTCGAGCTGTTCAAGCAGGAGCTGGGCGAGGACTCGCGGGTGGTCGCCACGGGGGGCCTTGCGGAGGTCGTGGTGTCCAAGTGCAAGACCATCGATGTCACCGACCCCCTGTTGACCCTGGACGGTCTCAGGATAATATATGAGCGCAACAGTGGGGAGCGCGGCGCCCCGTGAGAAAAAGGGAGCGACCGGGAGACCCGGTAGCTCGAACGCGGCCTCGAGGAGGTCATCGCGGGGAGATGAGATCCGGGGGCTATATTGTGTCTCCGGTCGCCGGGAGGCACAATATTTTGGTGCGACGGCACTCGAGATACCTCGAGCATCTGAGGGCCGGGGGCCTTGACAGATGTTGACAACAAAACGCACCGTGTTGTGATATACTCACCGCGGACCGGCTGTGGAGGCGGGTTCTGCGGTGCCATTTGATAGATGGCACTTTTTATTGTGACCGCTTCTTACGCAGGATAGAGGAGAAGGAATATGGCCGAAGCTACCAGGGAGATCGACGAGCCCCGGGCCGAGCTCTCCTCCGCCGAAGAGATGCTCGAGATGATCGTCATGAAAGAGGACGAGATCCGGCAGCAGATCACGCGCGCCGAGAACGAGGCGCAGCGCGTGGTCGAGGAAGCCAAGCTGGACGCCGCGGCGAAGAAGCGCGACGCCGCCTCGGCCGAGGTGGGCGAGGACCTCAGGGAGAAGGAGCTGGCGAAGGCGCACGAGGACGCCGAGAAAGTAGCGGCCGACATCGCTTCGCAGGCTGATGAGATCAGGAAAAAGGGCATGGAACGCGTCGAGGAGGCCATCCGGATAGTGATCGAAGGAGTCCTGCCGCCACGCTAGCGCCATGGCGCGCCGAGAATCCCGGGGGGGAACGGTCTTAAGATGATTGAAAAAATGGCCAAAGTGGAGATCCTGGGCCTGAAGGACATCGCGCTCGACGCGATCGACGTCATCCACGATCTCGGTACCCTTCACATCGAGGACCTCACCGAGCGCATCTCGACGATGGAGACAAAACGCGTCACCCGCATGGAGATGGACCCGAAGTTCGCCGACCACGAGGCCACGCTCAACAACCTGCGCGCCAAGGTCGGGGACATGATCCGCGAGCTCCAGCCTGACGTGGAGACGATGGCGCAGGAAGACATCGCCACCGAGTACAAGGCGCTGTGGAGCGAGAACGTCGAGGTCATGATCTCCCGTATAGAGAAGATGCTCCGCGAGGTCGAGACCGACACCAGAGACACCGTCGAGCGGAAGGCCGACCTCCTGGTCGAGCTCTCCAGGCTCGAGAAGTACGCTCCCATCATGGCGAAGGTGCAGCCGCTGGCAGAGCGTGTCGCCAGGATGCAGGACATGGCCTCCATCGCCCTCATCATCGAGCGCAAGTACAAGGCGATACTGAACTACCTCAACGAGGAGATATCCAAGATCACCAACGGCGAGTGCGAGATCATCTCAAGCGACGTGGACGACGAGTCGACCGCCGCCCTGATCGTCTTCAACAGGCGGTTCCTCAAGCAGGTCCACGAGTTCCTCGCGGTGCAGGACGTAAACCAGGTGAGGCTCCCGAGCGACCTCGCAAAGAAGCCCATCGACGAGGCGGTCGGCGAGGTGCGGGCGCGGATCGCGCTGATCCCGGGAGAGGTCGACGCCATCGACCAGAAGCTGGGCGCGGTCACCGGGAAGTATTCCGTGAAGCTGATCGCGGGGCGGAACGCCATACACGACAGGCTGGAGGCGATGGACGCGGTACCCAAGTTCGCGCAGACCGACCAGGTGTTCATCATCAGCGGCTGGCTGCCCGAGCAATATGTCGAGCCAATGGACAAGGCGCTGACCGACAAGTTCGGCAACAAGGTCATCCTCACCGTCGTCGACATCCGCGAGGAGCACGAGTCGGAAGAGACGCCCGTCGCGCTGCACAACAACCCGTTCACGCGCTACTTCGAGGTCCTATATATGCTCTCGAAGTATCCGCGCTACGGCACGGTCGACCCGACGATCGTCTTCGCGTTCTTCTTCCCGATACTGTTCGGGATGATGGTCGGCGACATCGGGTACGGCATCATCATCATGGTCGCCGGCTGGATAGTCCACAAGAAGTTTGCTTCGAAGCCCATGATCAACATGATCGGGTTCGTCCTGACCGTGGGCGGCGCGTGGACGATATTCTTCGGGATCATATACCTGGAGTTCTTCGGGGACTGGCTCTACAATTGGCTGGGGTTGCTGAACAAGCAGGGCGAGCTGGAGAAATACATAGTCGGTACCAAGGAATCGATCTTCAAGTGGCCGCTCGACCGCATCGAGGGTTTCACCTTCATGCTCGCGGTGTGCCTGATAATCGGCTGGATCCACATGGGCATCGGGCTCATCATCGGCATGGTGAACGGCAAGCGCGAGGGCAACTACAAGCACGCCATGGAGAAGGGCGGCCTGTTCGCGGTCCTCACTGGCGCGATGATGATAATCGCCAAGTTCGGGATGGACTGGTGGCCGATGTGGCTGGCGTACGTCGGCGTACTCCTCGTCGTCGGCGGCATCGTCCTGTCGGGTATTGGAGCTGGCTTCGGTGGGGCGATCGAGGGAGTGGTCGGGATGGGCAACCTCTTCTCCTACGCCCGACTCATCGCCATCGGACTCGCATCCGTCATCATGGCGAACGTCGCCAACCAGATATTGCGCGAGCCGCCTATGAGCGGCTTCGGCGGTATCATCATAGGGATCCTCATGTTTATCCTTTTGCAGGCACTGAACATCGTCATCGGAGTGTTCAGCCCGTCGATACACTCCTTGCGTCTGCATCTCGTGGAAAGTTTCGGCAAGTTCTTCGAACCTGCCAAAGTCAGATATGAACCGTTTAAGAAAACTGGGGGTGAAGAGTAGTGGGACCAGCATTACGTGTTGGATTGATCGCGTTGAGCGCGGCTCTCGCAATCGGCTTGTCTGCAATAGCAACGGCCCTCGCTCAGTCGCGGATTGGTGCGGCTATGGCGGGTGCGATCGCCGAGAGGCCTGAGTTAGTGGGAAGCGCCATCATTCTCGTGGCCATCCCGGAGACCATGGTCATCCTTGGCTTCGTTGTCGCTTTCCTTATTACCGCTCTGAAGACCGTCACTAAGTAGGTCTTGGCACCTGAAGGAAGTGAAAGGGTTTGGCGCTAGAAGATATCCTCAGGGCACTTGAGGAAAAAGCTGACACCCGCGTCAAGGCGATCGAAGAGGAAGCCCAGCAGCGGGGGAAAGAGATCCTTGCAGAGGTCGACAAGGAGGCCGCGCGCACCAGGCGCATGCGCCTCAAGAAGGTCGAGGACCAGATACGCAGCGAGGCCACGGGCATCGTCTACTCCGCGCAGTTGAGGGCGAAGAACCAGCTCATCAAGGCGCAGGAGGAGACCGTCGACGAGGCTTTCCAGAAAGCCGAGCAGAAGCTCGCGACCCTCAGTGAGCAGCAGGACTATCCACAGATACTCGAGGTGCTGCTCGCCGGGTGCCTGGAGTTCTTCCCGGAGGGGGAGGTCCTGGTGCAGGTCCGTGACGCCGACCGCGACGTGGTGGAGAAGATGCTCGCGGACCGGCAGAAACCTTATCGCATCTCGGAGACCCCGCTTACGGCGTCAGGTGGGCTCGCAGTGAGCAGCCCCGACGGCCAGATAGTCGTCTCAAACACGTTCGATTCGCGGCTGGAGAGGGCCAGGGACCACTTGAGGCTCGAGATCTCGAAAGCTCTCTTCGGAGCCGAGGCGTAACCAACTCAATACCTGCGGGGTAAACTGTGGCGATTGTCGACCTCTCCGATTACGGATATGTCAACGCGCGTGCGCGCGGCATGCGCTCCTACCTGCTCACCAGGGACTTCTTCACGAAGCTGGTGGAGGCGGACAGTTTCGAGGCCCTCACGGGCCTGCTCGACCAGACCGTGTACCGCCGCGAGCTCAACGAAGCGATCCTGATGAAGCCGGAGAGGCCCGACTACGACCAGGCGCTCTCGCTGAACATGATCGCCTCCTTCCGGAAGATACTGGACTCCACCGGGGGCGATGCGCACCGGCTTTGCACCGTGCTGATGTCGCGGTACGACGTGTTGAACCTCAAGACCATCCTTCGGAGCAAGAGGGGCAACGCGACACCGGGCGAAGCGCTCGCGCTGATGGTCCCGGTGGGCGAGATCAAGATGGATGCCCTGGAGCAGATCGCGCGCGAACGGGAGGTCCGCGACTGCATCAACGAGATGGGGACGCTCCACCTGCGGTACGCCCCCGTCCTGGCCGCGGCGTACAAGGACTACATCAAGAAGGACCAGGACCTCGCGATCCTGGAGCTCGCGGTGGACAAGTTCCACTTCAAGGACAACATCGACAAGCTCACCGGCAAGGACGCCAACGTCCAGATGGTCCGCGAGATGACTCTCGCCGAGATCGACATGAGGAACATCTCCACCCTGGTGAGGATCCGGGGCCTGAGGCTCGACGACGAGGAAGTGGAGAACCTGCGCATCCAGGGCGGGTCGCTCACCGAGGACCAGTTCCTGGGGCTGCACCGGCTCGGCGACCTGGTCCAACTGGTCAGCGAGTACCCGGACAACCGGATGCGGAAGCTGCTCGAGAAGGCCCTGGCTGAGTACCAGGAGATCGACATCGTCGCCTTCGACAAGGAGCTCGAGCACGAGATCATCCGCCGCGGGGCGGCGATGAGCAACGTGGACGTCCTGGGCATCGGCGTGATCATAGGTTACATATGGTCTAAGCAGAACGAGTTGATCAACCTGCGCATCCTCCTGCGAGGCAAGCAGATGGACAGGGCGCAGGCGGATATCAGGAAGGACCTCTTCTTCGTTCAGACCGAGGAAGATAATTAGGGATAGGACGCACGTATGTATAAAGTGATCGTCCTCACCGACCCGGAGACGGCGGACGGCTTCAGGCTGGCCGGCGTGGACGTATACGAGGTTGAGACGGCGGAGGACGCTTCCCGCGAGATCAACAGGCTTCTGGAAGACGAAAAGACGGGGATCCTCGCGGTGAACGAGGGCTTCCTCGCCGGCATAGACGAGCGGGTGCAGCAGCGCATCGAGTCCACCTACCGGCCGATAGTTGTCTCCCTGCCGGTCAAGGAGAAGCTCGGAGCGGTCGGGGAGAGGAAGGCGTTCCTGGCCAGGCTCGTGCACCGGGCGGTCGGGTTCGACGTGACGCTAAGAAACCAGTAAGAGGCATCAAGGCCATTTGAGCAGAGGAGTTCGACTTGATTGAAGGGCAGATAACCAAGGTTTCCGGGCCTGTGGTGGAGGCCCAGGGCATGTCCGGTTCGAGGATGTACGACGTGACGTTCGTGGGCAAGCTCAAGCTCATCGGCGAGGTAATCCGCCTCGCGGGCGAGAACGCCATCATCCAGGTCTACGAGGACACCAGCGGCCTGGAGGTCGGCGAGACTGTCACCTGCACCGAAGAGCCGCTGCTCCTCGAGCTCGGGCCCGGGATGCTGTCGTCGATCTACGACGGCGTCCAGAGGAGGCTTCCCGACCTCGCCGCCACCTACGGCGACTACATCACCAGGGGAACGGTCTCAGACCCGCTCGACCACGACCTCGACTGGGAGTTCGTGGCCGTAGCCAAGGTGGGAGACAAGGTGGAGCAGGGTGATATCCTGGGAGAGGTCCAGGAGACCGTGGTTATAAAGCACCTCATCATGGTTCCTCCGGGCAAAGGCGGGGTCATCTCCGAGATCAAGTCCGGGACCTTCAAAGTCACCGATGTCATCGCGATCACCGAAGACGGCACGGAGTTCAAGCTGCTCCAGGAGTGGCCGGCCCGCGTGCCGCGGCCGGTCGTGCGCAAGATGGACCCGAACCTTCCGTTCATCACCGGGACGCGCATCCTGGACACCTTCTTCCCGGTCGCCCAGGGCGGATACAGCATCATCCCCGGTGGCTTCGGCACCGGCAAGACCGTCACCGAGCAGACGCTCGCCAAGTGGGCTCAGGCCGACATCGTCATCTACGTGGGATGCGGCGAGCGCGGCAACGAGATGACCGAGGTCCTCTCCGAGTTCCCCGCGCTGGAGGACGTGCGCACCGGGCAGCCGCTGATGAAGCGCACCATCCTGGTCGCCAACACATCCAACATGCCGGTGGCCGCCCGCGAGGCTTCCATCTACACGGGCATCACCATGGCAGAGTACTACCGGGACATGGGCTACGACGTCGCCATGATGGCCGACTCGACGTCGCGCTGGGGCGAGGCCCTGCGTGAGGTCTCGGGCCGGCTCGAGGAGATGCCCGGTGAGGAAGGCTACCCCGCTTACCTCGCGACCAGGATCGCTGACTTCTACGAGCGCGCCGGACGCGCGGTGGTCCTGGGCGCCGACGAGCGCATCGGTTCGATCACCGTGGTCGGCGCGGTCTCGCCCCCCGGCGGCGACTTCTCCGAGCCGATGACACAGAACTCGCTGCGTATCTCGGGCGCCTTCTGGGCGCTGGACACCTCGCTCGCCCACCGCCGCCACTTCCCGGCGATCTCGTGGATGGGCAGCTACTCGCTGTACCTCGACCAGGTCGAGGACTGGTACTCCAACAACGTTTCCATGGACTGGAAGCAGATGCGCGACAAGGCGATGATGATCCTCCAGAAGGAGTCCGAGCTCCAGGAGATCGTGCAGCTCGTCGGGCCGGACGCCCTGCCCGAGTTCGCCCGCGCGACCCTTGAGGTCGCCCGCATGCTCAGGGAGGACTACCTGCAGCAGTTCGCCTTCAGCGAGGTCGACGCGTTCTGCAGCCCGCTGAAGCAGTACCACATGCTGAAGGTCATCGTCTCGTACTACGACCTGATGCAGGAGGTGCTCGTCAAGGGCGTCACGCTGAAGGAAGCGCTGGACGTGCCCTTCCGCACCAGGATAGGCAGGATGAAGGACATACCGAACGACGACGCGGTCGAGCAGCTCGAGACGCTCGAGGCCGAGATGCAGACTGAGCTGCGCAAGCTCATCAGGTATTAAGAGGTAAACGAAGTTCACTCTGGACAGGAGAGAAGAAAATGGCCCGAGACAGGCTAGTCCAAGCAGAGTACAGGACCATCCACGACATCGCGGGCCCCCTGGTCTTCGTGAGGAAGGTCAGCGGGGTATCGTTCGGTGAGATGGTCGAGATAGAGTCGGCCGACGGCAGGGTCCGCAAGGGGCAGGTCATCGAGCTCAACGGTGACCTTGCGGTGGTCCAGGTCTTCGGGACGACCAACGGCCTGGACGTGCGCGACTGTAAGGTCCGGTTCCAGGGCGAGGTCATCAAGCTCGGCGTCTCGGTCGGCCTGCTGGGCAGGGTCCTGAACGGGCTGGGAGAGCCGATAGACGGCGGCGGCAAAGTGTTCCCCGAGCAGGAGCTCGAGGTCGGCGGCGCGCCCATCAACCCGTACACCCGCGATAACCCCAACGACTTCATCCAGACCGGCATCTGCGCCATCGACGGCCTGAACACCCTGGTCCGCGGGCAGAAGCTCCCGATCTTCGGCGGTGCGGGCCTGCCGGGCAACGAGGTCGCGGCGCAGATCGTGAAGAACGCCAAGGTCATCTCCGGTGAGGAGTTCGCCATCGTGTTCGGCGCCATGGGCATCACCCGCCGCGAAGCATCGTTCTTCCAGTCCTCCTTCGCCGAGACGGGCGCGCTGGAGAGGGTCTGCTTCTTCATGAACCTGGCCGAGGACCCGACGGTCGAGCGCATCATCACCCCGAGGTGCGCGCTCACCATGGCCGAGTTCCTGGCGTTCGAGTACGACATGCAGGTGCTGGTCATCCTGACCGACATGACGAACTACTGCGAGGCCCTGCGCGAGATCTCCGCGGCCCGCGAGGAGGTTCCCGGACGGCGCGGCTATCCCGGATACATGTACACCGACCTCGCGAGCCTGTACGAGCGCGCGGGCCGGATCAAGGGCAGGAAGGGCTCCATCACCCAGGTGCCGATCCTCACCATGCCCGACGACGACATCACGCACCCTATCGCCGACCTCACCGGGTACATCACCGAGGGCCAGATCGTCCTCTCGCGAGGCCTGCACCGCAAGGGCGTCTTCCCGCCTATCGACGTGCTGCCGTGCCTCTCGCGCCTGATGAACCAGGGCATCGGCGAGGATAAGACCCGGGCCGATCACAGGGGCGTCGCGGACCAGCTCTACGCCTTCTACGCCGAGGGCGTCGACCTGCGAAGGCTGGTCGCCATCATCGGCGAGGAGGCGCTCTCCGAGACCGACAGGCTGTACCTGAAGTTCGCGGACGAGTTCGAGGAGCAGTTCCTCAACCAGGGCGACGAGAACCGCGACATCGAGGAGACCCTCGAGATCGGCTGGAACCTGCTGTCGCTGCTGCCGGCGAACGAGCTCAAGAGGATCAAGGTCGAGTACATCGAGAAGTATTACCCCGGCGAGATCGCCGAGGAAAAACCGGCGGAGGCCGCCGACGAGACCGCCAGCGCGGAGGCCGCCGAGGAAGTGGAAGAGGCAGAAGAAGCCGTCGAGGAACCCGCCGAGGCTTAGAACATGGCTGAAAAAGTAAACCCGACCAGGAGCGAGCTGCTCTTCAGGAGGCAGCAGATCAAGCTCGCGGAGCAGGGCATGGACCTGCTGAAGAAGAAGCGAGACGCGCTCCTGCGGGAGTTCCTGCCTATCATCGACGAGACCATGAAGCTCTCCATGCGCCTGGAGCGCGCCACCGCCGACGCCCAGCAGTCGCTCGCGCTCACCAAGGCTGTCGAAGGCAAGACCGTGGTGAAATCGGTTTCCTTTGCTACCAAAGGCGAAGTGCTCGTAGACATCTTCGGCACTCACGTCATGGGCGTGCCCATACCGGTGATCAGGAAGTCCGAGACACCGCTGAAGACCGAGCTCGGGCGCGGCTACTCCATCACGGGGGTCGGCGCCCGCATCGACTCCACCGCGAGCAAGTTCGAGGAGATCATCGACATCATGATCCAGAGCGCGGACATCGAGACGCGCCTGCGCCGCCTGGGCGAGGAGCTCCAGAAGACCAATCGGCGCGTGAACGCGCTCGAGAACGTGGTCATCCCCGAGCTCCAGGTGCAGCTCAAGTTCATCTTCAGCGCCCTCGACGAGCGCGCCCGCGAGGACCACTTCCGCCTCAAGAAGGTCAAGAAGAAGATCATGCAGCGCCAGGCGACCCAGGTTTCGGGCTAGAGCCCCGCCCCGGTCGGCTTCCCCCTGAAACGACTTGCTCGTTTTCGCCTTGAGTCCCTTCGGATAAAATGGGTCACGTCTGATCCCTTCGACAATCATCTCGATCGGGGGTCTGAGAGTTTTGGACAAGTTCGTTATCGATGGCGGCAAGCGGCTGGAGGGCTCGGTGAAGGCGGGCGGAGCCAAGAACTCCGTCCTCAAGCTCATGGCCGCGGTCGTGATGGCACAGAGCCCGTCCCGCATCCACAACGTGCCGGACATCTCGGACGTACACATCATGAGCGAGGTGCTGCGCCACATCGGCCTGGAGGTCGCCTTCGAGGACGGCGTCCTCGACATCACGCCCGCGACCGAGCCCAACTTCGAGGCACCCTATCACCTCGTCCAGCGCATGAGGGCGACGGTGGACGTGCTCGGCTCGCTTCTCGGCAGGTACGGGCGCGCGCGGGTCGCCATGCCGGGCGGGGACAACATCGGCTCGCGGCAGATCGACATGCATATCAAAGGCCTCACCCAGATGGGCGCGACCCTGGGGGTCTCGCACGGCTATATCGAGGGGGAGGCTGACCGGCTCAAGGGCACCCACCTCTACCTCGATTTCGCAAGCGTGGGGGCCACCGAAAACCTGCTCATCGCCTCGTGCCTCGCGGAGGGCCGGACCACCATCGAGAACGCCGCCAAGGAGCCGGAGATCGCCGACCTGGCTAGCTTCCTGGCCGGCATGGGTGCCCGGATAGAAGGCGCGGGCACCTCGACGCTGAAGGTCGACGGCGTCGAGAGCCTGTCAGGCGTTGAGCACACCGTGATCGGGGACAGGATCGAAGCTGGCACTTACCTTCTCGCGGGGGCTGTCACCAGGGGAGAGGTAACGGTCACCGGGGCCGACGCCTCCCACCTCGAGATAGTCCTGGACAAGATGCGGGAAGCGGGGTGCCAGGTGTCGGTCGCCGCCGGGGGGATCTGCGCCACCGTGCAGGGGGACGTCCACGGGTTGGAGATCTCGACCCTGCCGTATCCGGGCTTTCCCACCGACCTCCAGCCGCAGATGCTGGCCCTGCTCGCGACCGCGCGCGGCACCTCGTTCATCACGGAGAACATCTTCGACAATCGCTTCATGGTGGTCGACGAGTTCAACAGGCTGGGGGCGAACATGAAGACCCGCGAGCACCACGCCATCGTCCGGGGGGTCGAGCGCCTGAGCGGAGCGCCCGTGAGGGCCACCGACCTGCGCGCGGGCGCCGGGCTGGTCCTCGGCGGCCTGGTCGCCGAGGGGGTCACGGAGGTCTACAACATCGAGCACATCGACCGCGGCTACGAGAAGTTCGAAGAGAAGATGGCTTCCCTGGGCGCGAGGATCAGGCGCGCGCCGGCGGAGGCTTAGCCCGGCAGGCACCAAGGCTCATGGAGGTCCCGCGATCCGCAGGCGACGAATCATCGCTATGGTGACCGCTTCCGCGGTCCTCGCATGCCTTTTGTCGGCCTTGTTGCCGGGCGCGGCCCTTTGCGCGCCGGGCGCAAGCGGCAAGGTCGTGGTCCTGGTCGTGGACCGGATAGGGCCCCAGGACATCAATGGAGTCGACACACCCTTCCTCGCTAGACTCGCGCGCGACTGGTCGACCGGGCTGATGGTGACGCACACCGCCGAGAAAGAGAACGGCAAGGAGCCGGACCTGGGCGCCGACTACGTCACGCTCGGGGCGGGTACCAGGGCCCGCGGATCCCGCAACGCCGCCCTGTCATTCGATGCGTCGGAGACGTTCGCCGGCGGGCCGGCTGACACTACCGCGAGGCATTATTACACCGACAGCACCGGAGTGAGGGTGCCGGCCGACGGTGTCGCCTGCCTGGGCGTGCCCGACATCAGGACGAACAACAAGGACACCGCCACGGCCGACAATGTCGGCCTGCTCGCCGGGACGCTCGCAGGCGCCCACAAGTCGGCATCCGTGGCCGGCGACGAAGACAACTACCGCCGCCCGGTGAGGCTGGCCCCGCTCATCCTCAGCACGCCGGACGGGGTGGTGGCGCCCGGCCAGGTCGCGGGTTTCACGATAGCGGCCTCCTCGGAGCCCGGCGGCTTCTACACCGACCTGCCGCGTCTGGCGGCGGCCTCCGCGGGGTTGCTCGCGCGATCCGACGTGCTGGTGATCGATACCGGCGACACCGGCCGTGTGGACCGCGAGAGCTCTACGATGGCGCCGGGCGTCCTGGCGCGTGCCAGGCGGAGCGCGCTCAAGAGGGTCGATGCCTTCGCGGCCGCGTTCGCCTCCAGGCTCGACCTTCACAACTCGCTGCTGCTGATGGTCTCTCCCGGAGCGCCGATGAAAGCCAGGCTCGACGGCGACTACACCACTCCGTTCATCGCCGCCGGGAAGGGGTTCGGCAGGGGGTTGCTCTCGTCCGGCTCGACGCGGCGTCCAGGCCTGGTGAACAACGCCGACTTCCTTCCAACGGTCCTCGAATTCTTCGGCATCGCCGCGCCCTCGAAGATAACCGGGGCGGCGATGGTCACCGCGGGGACGGCCCCCGCCGGCAAGACCGGCCTGGTTTATATCCAGGGCCTCGACAGCCAGTTCGGGATAACGCGCAAGGCCCGCTGGCCCGCGGTGCTGGGCTTTCTCATCGGGGTCGGGGTGTTCCTGCTGCTGAGCCTGGCGTGCCTGCCCGCGTTCAGCGGGAGGTTCCGCGGCGGCGCCTGGCGCGACGGCCTCATTCGGTTCCTGAAGCCGGTATCGGTCGTCATCGTGGCGGCCCCGGTCTCGTTCCTGCTGGCGTCCGCGTTCTCGTTCAGCGGGGCGCTGTTCCCGATTCTGTTCTGTGCGCTGTACGCTCTGGTGGTGGGCCTCGGCGCGTATTTCCTGGCGCGACACAACGTCCGTCTGGACCCGCTGACCCTGGTCTGCGCCTTCTCTGCGTCCGTGATGCTGGTGGACCTCCTCTTCGGCGGCCGGCTCCTGATATTCCCGCTGCTGGGGTCGAGCTCGCTCGAGGGAATGAGGTTCTTCGGCCAGAGCAACGTGGTGACCGGGATGATGCTGGGTTACGCGGTCTGGGCGGTCGCGGGGCTGGCCGGCGAAGGCATCCGCCAGGAGCCGCGCGTCCGCTGGGCGGCGCTGGCGGCGCTGGCGGTGGTGTCCTTCGCGATCGGCTTCGGAGCGCTCGGCGCCAACTTCGGTGGTTTCGTCGCGGCGCTGGCAACAGCCCTCATCTTCTTCTTCGCGACGTCGAGAGCCGGTTTCAAGGGCTGGCGGGTGCCGGCGATCGCAGGGGTGACCCTCGGCGCGACCGCGGTCCTGGTGATCGTCGACGACCTGTTCGTGCACACCCACGCGGGCCGCGCGGTCGCTGGCGGAGCCGCCTCTGCGGTCCCGATGTTCGGGCGGAAGGTCCTCATACTCCTCGGCCAGATAAAGAGCGTGCTCTTCCTTGCGCTGCTGATGATCGCGGTGGTCATCGCGCTGGCCCTCTGGATGAAGCGCCCCGGCTCGTCCTGGGAGTCGCGCTGGAGGAGCGAGCCGGCCTGGACGGGCGCGCTGTTCGCGATAGCCGTTGGCAGCGTGGTGGCGCTGCTGTTCAACGACACCGGGATAGCCATGATGGGCGCGATGGTGATGATCACCATACCGGTGGTGACCTACCACTTCGTCCGCCCCGCCACGGGAAAAAGATTCGGTTCCCGAGAAGGGTCAGCCCTGCCTTCGGTGAATAACACATGAACCATAAGGAGAAGAACAGGCGGATCTGTGGAAAAGGGCAAGGTATTGAAAGTCCTCGTCGTCGAAGACGAGCCGGAAGTAGCCGGTAACATCAAGAAGCTCCTCGAGAAACGATTCGACGTCCTGGTCGAGACCACCACCAGCCTCCGCACCGGAAAAGAGCTCATAGAATCAGGCGATTTCGACGTGGTGACGCTGGACAAGCAACTCCCCGACGGGGACGGGATCTCGCTGCTCGAGGAGATTGAGGCCTCCGGCGAGCACCCTCCCGTCATCATCATCACCGGGCACGGCGACGAGCAGACCGCCGTGAGGGCGTTCGAGCTGGGCGCCGCAGGCTACGTCGTCAAGGACGTGAGGCTCCACGCGATGCTGCCCGACGTCTTCGAGAAGGTCCTGTCCGGCATCACGCTCGACCGGATCAAGCTGGAGCTCGCGGACAGCCTGAGACAGCTCGAGCTCGTCGCCGACACGGCGCCGATGCTGATCGCCCGCGTCGACAGGGATCACAGCTATCTGTACGTCAACAAGAAGTACGCCGAGTTCTTCGGGCGTCCCCAGGACGATTTCAAAGGCCTCCACGCCGCTGACGTCCTGGGAGATGAGCAGTACGGGCGGCTGCTTCCTTATATCGAGGAGGTCCTGCGGGGCGCCGGGGTCGAGTACGCGAGCGACGCGTACGACAATGCTGGCAGGCTTCACCACTTCGAGGTGTCGATGGTGCCGCGCTTCGATGAAGAGGGAACGGTGACCGACTACTTCGCGTTCTGCGTGGAAGCGGGCCGGCTCTAGGCCTGCCGGCTGAACTGCCAGATGGCGATGAAGAGCATCAGGATGCTGAAGCCTGCCACCACCATCACGTCGAGCCATAGAGGGTACCTCTGGGTGACCAGCGTGGTGCGCGATGATGCGCTCGCGAGCGCCGTCTTGACCTGGGGCGGAAGCTGGGCAAGCACCTGGGATGGGATTTTGGACAGGATGCTGGTGCTGGCGCCTGTGACGTTCACCCCGCGTAAAGCCACGCCTCTGAGCATATCCACCCCGTAGGACAGCGGGTTGATCCTGGTGAGGAAGGTCATCCAGCCGGGGAGCCCCCTGCAGCGGGAACATCGCACCCGAGAGGAAGAACAGGGGCAACAGGAGGAAGTTCATCACCATGGGGAACCCCTCCATCGATTTCATGTTCGCGGCTATAGCAACGCCGATCGAGGTCATCCCGACCGCCAGCAGCAGCACGAGCGGTATCAGCGCGATCGCCTTGACGAAAGTTGCGACCGAGAACCCGTACATGAACGGGAAGAACATCAGGATCAGCAGGATTGCCGCCTGTATCATCGCCTGGCTGGCGCCGCCGATGATCTTGCCGAACGCCACGCTCGAGCGCGGCACGGGCGACACCAGCACCTCCTTGAGGAAGCCGAACTCCCTGTCCCAGAGTATGGAGATCGCCGAGAACACCGAGGTGAACAGCACGGTCATCCCCAGGATCCCGGGGAACATGAACTGGATGTACTTGGTGTTTCCGCCGCCGAACACCTTGAATGCGGCCTGCAGGCCGGTGCCCAGCAGGAACAGGTAGATGAGCGGCTGCACGAAAGCCCCCACGCGTCGCGGGGTGTCCCTCCAGAACCGCTTGATGTCGCGCAGCCACACGATGTAGCTGCCGGTGAACGCGCGGGTCAGGTTCGTCCGGTGCAGGTATTCTTCAGTCGATTCTTCGATCTCGTTCGCCATGGCTTCCGAGTCGTGAGCCGTTTCTTGCATCATCTTCTCCATCTTTATCGTCGGGCCGGTCCGCCGCCCATCTTCATTGCGAGCCGGAGGTTGCCCTTCTCGTCGCCGCCCTCGTCCCGTATCTCCTTGCCGGTGAGCTGCAGGAACACATCGTCCAGCGTCGGGCGGTGGATGCTCACCGAGACTATCTTGGTGCCGAAGTCACGGATGAGCTCGGGTATGAACTCCTCTCCCTTGTCCGTCTTGAAGCAGAGCTTGCACTCGGGGTCGGTGATCATCTCTAGCTCGGGGAACCGCCGTTGGAGCTCCTCCTTCGAGGCGTCATCGTCCTCCGTCTTGAGCTTGATCACGTCGCCGCCCACGTTGTCCTTGAGCACCTCGGGGGTGTCCAGGGCGATTATCTTGCCGAGGTCGATGACCGCGATGCGGTCGCAGTGCTCGGCCTCTTCCATGTAGTGCGTGGTGAGGAATATCGTGATACCCTCGCGCTTCTTGAGGTCCTCGATGTATTCCCAGATGTAGTTGCGCGTCTGGGGGTCGAGCCCGATGGTCGGCTCGTCCAGGAAGAGGACCTTGGGGTAGTGGAGCAGCCCGCGTGCTATCTCCAGGCGCCTCTTCATCCCACCCGAGTAAGTCTCCACCCTGTCGTCGGCGCGGTCGGAGAGGCTGACCATGTCGAGCACCTCTTTGATGCGCTCCTGCCTCACGTCGCGCGGGACGTGGTAGACGACCGCGTGGAACACCAGGTTCTCGCGCGCGGTCAGCCTGTCGTCCAGGCTGGGGTCCTGGAAAACCAGCCCGATCGACTCGCGCACCTCGTTCTTCTGCTCGATGATGTCGAAGCCGTTGACGGTGGCCGTGCCGGCCGTGGGCTTCAACAGGGTACAGAGCATGCTGATGGTGGTCGTCTTTCCGGCGCCGTTGGGACCGAGGAAACCGAAGACCTCCCCCTTCTCCACGCCGAAGGAGACTTCGTCGACCGCTATCAGGTTCCCGAAGGTCTTGACGAGGTCCTGCACTTCCAGGATGTTGCCGTTATTCATCTGTCACACCTTTTTTTGCCGTTTTCTCTACCGTCGCGAGCCACCTGTCGGCGATCCCGCTCAGGCTCTTGATGTTGCGTCTCAGCTCGTCCGTGTCCACGCCTTCGAGCACTTCGGTCATGATACGGTTCTGCAGCCCCTGAAGGTCCGAGAACAGTTTCTCGCTCTTCGGGGTCATCCTCAGCAGGGTGACCCGCTGGTCCGAGGCGTCCTTGGTCTTCTCCAGCAGCCCTTTGGAGCAGAGCGAGTCGATCATCCTGCTGGCCGTCGGAGCGGCTATCATCAGCGAGTTCGAGAGCTCCGTCACGGTCACCCTCTCCGAGTGCCACACCATCTTCAGCATGTGAAACTGGGGCCAGGTGACGTCGTATTCATCCATCATCCGCCGGAAGATGGCGCCCATTCCCCGCATCAGCGTGCTGACAAAGAGCAGGAACTCCTCAGCGAGCTCCGAGCGCTCGTCGGTCTTCATCGGCGACCTACCAACATAGTTAGCATGGCTAATGAATATAGGGTTTGTTGGATGCATTGTCAAGGTAAACCGTCAGGCCGCCCGCCTGCCGTGCCCATCAATGACTTTTCCGATTGACCGGCGGGCATGCCGGGTCTATCTTGAGAGCAGGACGACCGAACAACCGGCACACGGGTTTCGTCATAAGTAACAGCCGGTGAAAGGACTTTAAGGATGAAGCAGTGCCCGGACTGCGCAGGGAAGAACCAGGAGACCAACCTCTTCTGCCCGATGTGCGGCCATAGTTTCATCGACGACCCGGTCGGTGGGGGCCGCGCCGGCAGGGAAGGCGACGCCGAGGGCAAGAGCAAGCCCGTGGTCAAGGGCGTGGAGAACCGCCGCCTGATCACCATCATCGCGATCGTGGTCGTGGTGTTCCTCGGGCTCGGCGCGGGCCTCACGAGCTACCTGGTGTCCAGGGAGATCGACCGCAGCAGCCTGGTGACCATCCAGAGCGGCCTGCTCTGGAAGTGCTCGAAATGCGGCAGGATCTACAAGAACACGGTCCGGCCTTTCAACGTCAAGAAATCCGAGCGCTACGACTACGGCATCGAGACCGTCACCGGGCTTTGCAGCACGTGTAAGTACGGACCCCTTGTCGGCAGCTACCAGGATATCCTGGAGTACCTCTCCAAGAAGAACTACTTCGGGGGCTTTGCCCTTGACCTGGCCGAGCCTGCGGCGATCTTCATGAACGCCAAACAGGGCCTGTTCTCCACGGCCGACCCGAACCAGGCCGCGGCGGTGTCAGCGACCGTCGACCCCAGGCTTGTCGAGCGCGATTTCGACAGCTACTCGGGAAAGCCGGTCGCGGTCAAGGGGAAGATAACCTCGGAGCAGATCGTTAGGATGCCTGACGGCTCCAAGGTGACTTACATGGAGCTGCAGCCGCTGGGGGACAGCGGCCCGCTCGACGTCTCGTTCCTGGTCGTCTACAAGGGATTGGCCCCGGTGTTCATGGACGACACCGTCCAGTGTTACCTGATGCCGACGGCCCTGGTGACCTACAACTCGAAGAAAGCCAGCAAACGCGTCGTCCTCTGCGTGGCACTGTACATGACCACGGTGAAGACCGGGCCTTAGACGGCCTGTTTCGCCACGACCTCCTCGAGCACGCCTTCAAGTATCTCGACTCCGTGCTGCCAGGAGAACTGTTCCACCATCAACTCGCGGGCGCTGGCCGCTATCCCGTCCCGCAGCGACTCATCCTTCAGCAGGCGCACGGTCTGGGTTGCCAGGTCGGACGGCGCGTCCGCGAGCAGGATGTTCCGGCCGTCTGAAGCCGGCAGGCCCTCGGCGCCGAGCCGCGTCGAGACCACCGCCACGCCGCTCGCCATCGCTTCCAGC
>Ga0209429_10000042_pt1 | contig 83906 bp, 74 predicted proteins | sample BarGraNGADG00212_3_FD_184493 | JGI IMG/M metagenome (GOLD analysis project Ga0209429, IMG submission 184493) | Arctic peat soil microbial communities from Barrow, Alaska - Barrow Graham LP Ref core NGADG0004-212 (SPAdes) (version 2) | ecosystem: Environmental > Terrestrial > Soil > Wetlands >... | reverse complement strand
AAAACCAAATATATCTCCGAAATCTGATCCTGAAACTCTCATAGTTCTATGAACATTTAGGAGATTCTCTGAAAAACGGGAATCTTTTTTCAGAGAGGCAAGACGGGGTTCGCCGAATGCTTACCTTCCGAACGGATATCGAGTTTTGTTGTTTCGTAAATGCCTAGTCCGTCGCGGCGACCAAGGGCTTGTCCATTGATGTTGACCTTGCCTTCGATCACGAAAACATAGACGCCGGTATTGCGACCTTTCAATGTGTATTCGCCTTTCCACCCTTTTGACAGATCACCCATATGGAACCAGGCTTGTTGGCCTATCCAAGCACCGTCGTCATCGGCATTCGGGGAAACAATCTGATACAAGGTATCGGGTTTTGCCAGCCCTTCCAAGGAAATCTGACTGTAGCGCGGCGTGGTGTTCCGCTTGGCCGGGAAAACCCAGATTTGCAGGAACTTGGCCTGCTTGGCTGGATCCGGATTGAATTCGCTGTGGAAAATGCCGGTTCCGGCACTCATCACCTGAATTTCGCCGACTGTCAGTTTCGTGGCATTGCCCATGCTGTCCTTGTGCTCAATCACACCTTCCAGTGGAATGGAAATGATTTCCATGTTGTCGTGCGGATGCTGGCCGAAACCTTCGCCAGCGGCTACTTGGTCGTCGTTCAGCACCCGAAGCATACCGAAATGCACCCGATCAGGATTGTAATAGTTGGCAAAACTGAAAGTGTGGTGGGAATCCAGCCAACCGTGGTTGGCGTGTCCCCTTGAATTAGCCGAATATAGTATGGTTTTCATTTTGCAGTACGTTTATTTTGTATTGCAAAAGTACAAGGTCAAACAGTCTCGAGAAGTATAGAAATAGGGGGAATGAATGCAAAAATCCGATATTTATTCATTTTCTAGGTGTTGGCACGCGTACCTGAGCGGAATTCGCCCGGCGACATGTCCGTCATCTTCTTAAAGAAGTTGTTGAAATGCGCAGCTTCCTCGAAACCCAATGAGAAGGCCAGTTCCTTGTTGCTGATGTCCGTGAAAATCAGGGATCTTTTGGCTTCCAGCACCAGCTTGTTCTGAATATGCTCCTTGGCTGAAACCCCGGTCAGGTTCTTCACGATCTTGTTCAGATAATCGGCTGTGACGGCCATTTCATCTGCATAGCCCGAAACCTGATGTTCTGTGGAATAGCGTTTGTTCAGCAAGTTCCGAAACGAGCGAAGCAGCGTATTCCCGCTTTCCAAAAGTTGCGTATTGTCCTCCTTTCGGATAGAGCAATGGTTGTTGCTCAGCACCAGAAACAACTGCACCAGCGAGGCAATAGCTTCCGTATTGTATCGACCCACGCTTTCCGAAAAATACTTCATCTGGTCGAAAATGCCCTGATAGGCAGGCAGTTGCGATTCAGTCAGGGCCAGCGGAGGTGAAATACCGTACTCGTTGAACAGATACAAGTCGTCAATCATCTTTTGGGAAATGGCATTGGCCACCAGAAACTCCTCCGTGAAAGCGATGAGATGCCCCTTAGGCTGGGCAAAAAACAACAACTGGTGCATCTGCCCCGGCATCAGGAAAAATACCAGCCCGTCGGTCACAGGGTATTCATGAAAATCCACATAATGAATGCCGCTCCCCTTTTCAATGAACATGATGGCGTAGTAATCGTGCCGGTGCGGGCGTTCCGATTCCAGCGTAGGGCCGTTGTAAACGTCCTCCAGCGTTTTCAGCAGAAAGCCGCCCGAATGGTCGGAGGCTTCAGCAAAAGTATAGGTCCGTATCTCTGAATGCGCCATTTGCTACTGAACCAAAGGTATACCCGGCAGTAAATAACCTTTATGGTCGGGGTTGAAGTCCAACATGATCTGATCCGCTACGACGTCATCGTCCAAGGCAATCAGTTTTAACTGCTGAACCCCAGGTTTCAAATCGCTGAATTTGATGCGAACCACCGATTGGTTGCGCATCACCCGGAGTTTCCAGGCTTCGCTCCGACCTTGTGTCTGCGTGTTGATGCGGATGGAGTTGCCATCGTTCAGTACAAGTTCGTAGCGCAAAGCGCCACCATCCGTGGCATAGTTCGGCAGCGTACAGACACATAGTTCGGCATTTCCATCGGAGGTTGTGGTAAACGAATAATTCAACTCATCCCCCTTTTTCAGACGGATGGCCGAGAGGCTGTGCCCCAAACCTGAAGGTCTGGAATCAGGTCTTGCAATAGAAGCCGGGAATGAAACCCGCAGATCCCTTTCCTGCAAACAATCCTCCTGAACAGAGGCACTCCTCAAAACGGCACTTGTATGTAAAATCGATTTGGGTGTCACCTTTTTGAGCCGTTCCGGCAAGACGGGTTCCTTGAAAACATTCAGGTCACGGGGATGGTCGTTCATGAACTTGTACCATTTACCGTTGGCAAGCTCCGAATTGTATATGGCCGTCAGCTTCTTGATTTCCCGATAGGCAAAAATACTTGCAGCGGCAAACGTTGAAGCCGTTTCGGGCAGGTTGGCCGCTTCCGCCTGACGAGACATCTGGGCATACAGTATTTTCTGGTTGTGCATCGAAGCAGCAACCACCGGATAGAACACCAACTCGAAGAACGAGGTTCTTTGCGAACCAGTCAGGCTTTCATTGATGGAACGAACCTGCCCTTCGATGGTGGCATAGGCCTGAATGCGGGCTTCGGCTTCCTCCTGACTGAACTCCGTATCGACGACAGGCGTTTTTCCGCCCGGTGCACCAGCTTCTTCCACCCGACTCCAACCCATGAATTCAGGCTTGCGTTGATTGGCCAAATGGTAATAGGTTTGCATGATGTGCGAAAGGCGCACGGCGTTTTCAGCGCCAAATTCCCGCTGCATAAAGGCTTGCAAATGGTCACCATAGTAGGGTTCCGCGGACTTTCCCATATTCCAGGCCAAATCCAGATAATATTCAGTCAAGTATTCAGCAGGTTTGATGTCACCGACATTGACCACCCAGATTTTGCGGGCGTTTTGCTCCCAAGCACGCGACATCTCAAACTTTATTTGTGCCGGTGAGGTCGTAGCCAACCAGAGATAATCGTGCGGTCTACCCCAATACGATAGGTGGTAATAGATACCGGCACCGCCGCTCCGCTTCTGTTCTTCAGCATTGCTCAAACGGGTGATGTTGCCGTAATTGTCGTCACACCACATCATGGTTACGTCGTCAGGCACTTTCAGCCCTACATCATACACATCGAGCACTTCCTTATAGGGGATGAATACCTGAGGGATTTCAGTGATCGGTTTCTTCAGTCCGTCGCTCAATATTTTGCGTTGGTCGTCGAGCACTTTTTCAAGCAAATCCCGCTGTTCCGTGATGGAATTAGCACCCTCCATCTTGCCGTCGTGGATGCCACGCATACCAACGGTATATACGCAGGGAGTACCCATGGTGACCAATACGCGATCCGTCCAATATTTTTTCACCTTGGCCGAATTGGTGGTATAGTCATAATCGCCCATGGTTGCTTCGTTCCATTCCCCGACATTGTTGCGCATCAGCGGTTCACAATGGGAAGTGCCCACGAAAATTCCATATTTGGCAGCCATTTCCGCATTACCGGGAATTGAATAGAAAGCATCGGTGCATTCGTGCATAGCCGGCCAAATGATATTGGCCCGCAGACGCAACAACAACTGAAAAATCTTTTCATAGGCCACAGGCCCGATGGCACCGATGGCACTTTTTGGATCAAGCGTTTCCGTCGCCCAAGGCATGAGGCTGAAATCTTCATCGTTCAGAAAAATGCCGCGGAACTGAACGGATGGCTTGTCTTCTGTGAGAAAACCAGCCGGAAAAGTCAACGATTTTTTAGGAAGCGGCGTCGCATCCGCCCACCATACCCAAGGCGAAACACCGATTTGACGCGAGATTTCCAGCAAACCGTAAGCAGTACCGAGTGCATCGGAACCAATCACCAACAGGATATTTTTTCTACCGGCTGAAACCGTTTGAATCCGATATGCCTCCCAGGCACCTTTCAAAGCGGAAACATCGATCTTGTTCTTCTTGAGTAATTTGTCAAACAGCTTATTCGTTCCGGGAATACCAACTAGTACAGCATAAGGTGTTTTTTTCAGCATTGAAAGATCCTCTGAAACAGTTGGCATAACGCCTGTTACTGTGTTCACATCACCTACAAGCAAGGCAGCTGCCTGTTTCACCGGATTGCTCGGATTAGATAAAATAACAGGGCAAGCTTTTTCGTGTGCAACCAACACAAACTCTTTGGGCTTGGCACTTAAAGACGTAGAAACCAATAACAAGAATAAAAATACGTCGATTTTCATCTGTTAAAAATTATTATAACCCGCTGAAATCCACATCATTGAATAACAAGGAAGGGATCTGATAGGCGTTGTTCAAACGCGGATCGTTTCCTATTTCCTCCAATTTATGCCAAAGCGTTAGCATGTTACCCGTCACATTCATTTCAGATATCGGCTGAACCCGCTTCCCGTTTTCAATCAGGAAACCTTCGATGCCAAATGAAAAGTCGCCGGACGTGCTGTTGCTGTTTCCGCCGTTGAAACCGGTCACTAATATGCCCCGTTCCATCGTTTCCAAAATCTCTTCCATGGAACGCTCCCCCTTTTCAAACACGAGTTGAGAAATGCTGCCTATGGTCGGTTCCACCTCCATTTTCAGGGCGTTGTAAGTATCGATGAAATAGGTTTCCAACACACCCTTGTTGAATATGAACCGTTTTTGAGTGGCTACGCCTTCGTTGTCGAAATAGCGGGCGCCGAAGCTGTGCGGAAGGTGCGGATTGTCGATGATGGTCACCTTTTCTGACAGCACCTGCTCACCAAGCTTATCCATCAGGAAAGAATTCTTTTGTTGCAAGGCGTTCCCGTTCAGCGCAGAAAGCACGGGCCCGAGCAAACGACCGGCGTTCAGGTTGTCCACCAGCATGGAATACGAACCCGAAGCAACTTTCTGTTGTCCAAGCTTTTGCAACGTGCGTTCCAGAGCAATTTCCCCAACGCCCTTTTTCTGGAGGTCATTCCAGGAAAGCGCCTGGTCGTACCAAAAGGATTCGGGGCGGGCTTCACCCTCTCCTTTCACCGAAACGGTGACGGAAAGCGAAAAATAGCTGTGCGCGCTTTCACCCTCGAAGCCGTTGCTGGCAATGGTGTAGCTGAACGAATCGCCGTCGCTGTACGAAGACTGCACCGACAGGATGCGTTCGTCCGAACCCAATATTTCCTCGGCAGCATCATATGCCAACCGCAGTTTTTCATCGGGTGAAATCTCGTTCAGCGTCGTATCACAAAGGTCCAGATCGGGCATACCACCTTGATAATAGCGGGAAGCATCCGGTAGCTGACGGCAAGGGTCGGCAGCCAGGTAACGCACGGAATCCACAGCATTGACGATGAATTTGTCGATTTCAGTCTTTTCCATCCGATTGGTGGAAAACGAACCGAAACGACCATCGAAGTAGAGGTTGAAAACCAATTGGTTCTCAGAAGATTGCTGCAATTTGTCAAGTTGCTTGTCGCGGACGTCAAAATCCGTGTTCGTCCCGGAGTAAATGAACAACCGAACCGCCTGGCAACCCTGCTTCAAGCATTCATCCATTGCCCAGCGGGCCAGTTCCTTATATTCGTTGGATATCATAGCTTCATTCGTTTAATTGTCGCCCCCGACAGTGAGTTTACGAACCAGTGCAGAAGGCATGCCGCAGGTTACCGCACAGCTTTGTCCGTCTTTACCGCAGGTCCAGGTACCATCGTCCATCTTGTAATTGCTGGCCACCATCGTCATGTCGGCCAACGCCTTTGGCCCGTTGCCTATGATGTTAATGTCTTTGATGGGCGTGGTGAGTTTTCCGTTTTCGATGAGGCGACCCGACTTGACAAAAAACGTGAAGTCACCGGCACCAATCTGAACCTGTCCGTTGGTGAACGAATCCACAAAAACGCCTTTTTTCACGGAAGCAATCATTTCTTCCTCGGTGGAGTTTCCATTTTCCATATAGGTGGCACGCATCCGCGGAAGGGGTGCATGGCGGAACGATTCGCGCCTGCCGTTTCCCGTGGGCTGAATGCCGTAATGTTTGGAGCTGATGCGGTCGTGCAGGTAGGAATCCAGCACCCCGTTGCGCACGATATACGTTTTCTGCCCCAACACGCCTTCGTCATCTATATTGAGCGAACCACGGTTGAAATCGATCGTTCCGTCATCCACCACATTGATGAAGTCGGCGCAAATCTTTTTATGGAGCATGTCGGAAAAAATCGACGTTCCTTTTCGGTTGAAATCGGCTTCGAAAGCATGTCCGATGGCTTCATGCAGGAAAATGCCCGAACCGCCGGCACCTAAAACAACAGCCATTTCGCCACCTTTGGGCTTGATAGCATCGAATAATACGGCCGTATCAACAATGGTTTCCTTGGCAATTTCTTCAATCAGTGCATCTGTGAGGAATTCGAAACCCATTCGGAACGAACGGGCAGCGCGGCCGTTTTCATACACGCCGTTTTCCTTCATTACACAAACAGCGGACAAAGAGACCATGGGGCGGAAATCTTCATACCAGACTCCTTCGGAATTGGCGAAAAGCACGTGGGTGGAACTGTCAGAAAGACTAACCATCACTTTGTCCACCCGTTCGTCGATTTCAAAAATGCGGTCGTTGAGTTTCTGCACGAACGGAATGCGTTGCTTCAGGTTGACGTCTTCCCAAGACTGCTTGATGAGGTAATGATTCTTTGGTTCAATTTTGTGACTAAGGTTTAGCGTATTCCCGCTTACGGTCGCATTGGCAATGCGAGCAGCCGTCCTTGCCGCTTTCAGCATATCGCTGAGTTCGGTACTCTCCACATAGGCATAGCCTGTCTGATCACCCGAAAGAACGCGAACGCCCATTCCGTAATCGATGCCGGAAAAGGTGGAGTTGACTTCCCCATCGCGCAAACCGAGCGAATTATTGAAGGCATGCTCGAAATACAGGTCGGCGTAGTCACCGCCTTTTTCGAGCGCCGTAGCCAGCACTTTCTTCAAATCCGCTTCGTCAATACCGAAATGTTTCATAATTAAAAAGGTATAGGGTTGCAAAGTAACGCAAAAAAACGCTATTTTTGCCCGCGCTTTCACCAAGAAAGCATTTTGCTCCGAAAAATCGGATGGCCTTGTAGTTCAATGGATAGAACGGAAGTTTCCTAAACTTTAGATTCGGGTTCGATTCCCGGCGAGGCTACGCTTTATTAATTTATCCACTACGTTTCCAGCTAATTAGGCAAGCACTTTTATTTTAAGGGCTAAAATTAGGGTTAAAACGGACTATAAAGTTCTTTTCGCAAACAAAAACTTTAGTTTATTCGTTTGCAGAAAAATAATCCAAATCCATCTTAACCTAATTTTTCATTACACCATCTACATTTTTTTGTATCAAACGCAATCAATGCTTTGTAATTATACTTCCGTTGTTTCCGTTATACTTCTTTATTGAGTTTTCACTTTTTTCCGTTTACAAGAGGCACTATGCTACTAAGGTATATATACTGTATGTTTTTGTATTTGCCCTTTTGAGGTTCGATTTTCTATATAGTATAATTTATTGGTGGAACGATTATTGAGCTCTCTTTTGCCTAACCACTTTTAAAAAGATGGAACAATAATTCTAGTCTTGCATATAGTCTGATTTTTAAGTAGAAGTCATACTCATAAGAGCTATTTATAATAGCTTACCCAATACTCTAATGCCCTTTACGGCTATTTATATCATTCTGTAATATAAAGTATGGTTATATATTACAGAGTGGCTGCAAGGGCTTAAAATGCTTCTAACGCTAAATGATAAAAATATATGTACGTCTAAAAAATTACTTTTATCTCAAAGCTACTAATTTACTTTATAAGATTAATATTTTAACTGAACATACAATCAAAAATAATACTACAAATTCATAGCTTTTCAACTCTATATGATAATGTATTTTAATGATTGTAATTACTACCGAATTACTCTATAGGTTACTTATTATTATAATTAATACGATTAAGAGCATTAACCCCATAAATTTCTTAATAATACTGGAAGCGAAATTGATGCATCCTTTTCTCTATTTCTAATTAGCGTTTTTGCGATATCAATTCTAAATTTTGACAAATCGTATTTGTTTTTTAAAGGGTATTTTTTTACAAGACTTATAAGTTCGGCATTTGCTTTGCTTCTTGAAGTTTTTAAACCATTTATAGTTTTAGATGAACATCTAGTTAACAACTCCGTTTTGAATTTGCTAAATCCAATTGAATCTATACCTACGGCAAGAGCAAATTCTTTTTGGTTTTTAATATGGTCATAATTAAAGCCATTGGATATCAAAATTTTGCTTATTTCTTTTGACCAAAATAAGTACAATGTGTCATAATTATTGATAATAAAATTTATAGAAATATTTTTTTGGAACGAATCTTTTATATATTCAGAGATGTTATTTAGCTCAAATTCAATTCTAAGGAAATGGTATCCCTTTTCTTTCAGCATTCCAAATGATTTTTTTTTGATTAGTGTGTTATCTCTTTTCCAATCAATCAATTGCTGAATTTTGTCATAGATTCTTAATTCTTTATGTGTTCCTATAAATCCAACAGTTTCGTTTTCGTAATTATATCTTTTTAAGTTTGAATAATTTACAACCAATGGTATAATAGTTTTACAAGGAGTTGATGTTCGTATATTCAGACCAATTTCACATACATGAACTGTCACATTCTTTATTTCACTTAATGGAATTTCTAGACTCTTTGCTAATCGATCTATTGCATTTGAGAAATCCTTTTGTTTTAAATCAAGTAATGAAAATTGTCCAAAATACCATTTTCTAATGCTTCCAAGAATATTTACTACTTGTCTGGCTTTATTTTGAGTAATTGTTAATGAACTTCCAAATTTTCCAAATAGTTTGAAGTAGATTACATTTTGATTCTCGTTAACTTTCTGACAATTAATGAATGTACCTGTAAATTCATTAATTCTTATTTGAATATTGTCTATCATGATTTTTTTAGTTTAAGAAATTCTAAAATATCTTTCTGGTTAAATAGAATTTTTTCCACCATCAAGTTTTACAGTAGGTAGACCATCATTAATCCGTAAACGATAAAGAGTCGTACTAGATATGCAAAGCATTTTAAAGACTTTTTTTTGTAAGTAACTTTTCGTTTTGCTTTTTGTCGTTCCATAGTTTATACGTGTAGTGATTATTAAGACGCTCAAAGCACTCATTCTTGGCTACAAAGAAATCTGGAGTCAAATGAGAGAACACCCAGAATTCCCTTGATTCAATTCTACTACTATCGTACATGGCATCCTCCTTTCGCAAAAGAAACAACATCTGATTTTAAATACCGTTTTGTTCGACCGTTGATATCTACTGGAGTTATCATACCACTCTTTTCATACCGATACAGAGTCGTTCTACTAACCTTCAAAATTTGAGAGACTTCCTCAATCGTTAAAAGTTCAGCATCACTAATTTTAATGATGCTATCTACAAACCACTTTTTGTTTTTGATAAAAAACACTCTAAGAATCTTGAACATTTCCTTTTCAGAAATTTCTAAATCGTTTACCGATTTGATTTTAAAATTTACCATGTTTACTTTATTTAATTTCTTCTAGTAACTCCGGCAAGTTTCTGAAAAGCCCAAAAAATCAATTTATTTTCGACGCGTTAAGTTTATTTAACAATAACGGCCATTATCAGTGATAATAGCCATTAAATCCATCTATCCAAAAAAAATGCAACTTATAGAGTAATCAACCTTTCAATCATCACTTTATAAAAAGAATTAGAGAAAAGTTCACTCCAAACTTCACCAATAAATATATTTTGGCAATCATCAATGCTTTTAAGGTAGGCATGAGAAACGTTTGAGAACATAATCTTTTCATCTGCGTTGAAAGCCTTTAATTTTTCAATTTTCTTACAAACTAAATTTATGTCAGAAGTATTTGAAACTTGGGCGGCAACAATTTTGTTTTCACTATTTGCTCCCAATATATCAATATCGGCAAAATTGCCTCCAGTGCTGATTATTTGGTAGCATATTCGATTAGATTCATTTGCGAATCGGGAACGTAACCACTCCGTACACATAGTTTCAATCGCTGAATCCGTCATTAATGATAAACTCAATGGATATTTAGCCCCGTAAAAGATGCCGTAGACAGCATTTCTTCTTTGGTTTACAGCACTAAGGGTCACCTGCTGGGGTATTATACTCTTCAGGATTGGATAAGACCTTAAATCAATGCTATCAAATTGCTCACCCCAATTCGGGGTACAATAAACACTTTTCATTTTTAAGCAGAACAAATTAAATCCGTTCCCTTTTTTGCAAAATAGTTCTGACCCTCTCTTAATCAATCCAATTTTCGGCTTCTTTCCATGATAAGAAGCAATAACAATTATATCTTTCTCTTTTACCAAATCAACAAGGCTTACAAAACGCTTTATATATGGCAATCTTTTATTATAAGCAGGATTATGACCTTGCATTAATTCATCAAAATAATTTTGGTGTATCGTTTCTTCTTCTTGAATACAGATAGAAACAATATTATTCTCGTACAGATACTCAATTTCAGATGCTGACTTCTCAGTATAATTACATCGAACTAAATATACAGGTTCTTCAAATAGAGGTTCGTTTAGCCAAAGAACCCGAATTATTTTTTCAGCAAACTCATATAGTCGTTTCTTTCTAAGTATTGGATTCTCCTTCAGTGGTTCCTGGTCTTCAATAGGTAAGAATCTCTTGATAAATACATTTGAAATTTGAGTTGTAGGCATTTGCAAAGATGGAAGCCAATAACTTACTTTATTATTCCGAATATCAGGTATCAAAACATTTTTGAACCAATAATATAAATCAACATATTTCCATTGAGGTTGAGTATTCTCCTTTTCATCTTTTACTAGTAATTGCCTAATAATATCTTCTTCTAAATCAACTCCTAATACAGAGCTTAAAGCCAAATACTCTTGGCTATTTTCAAAATATGCAATTAATAAATCTCTGATAGAAAATAGCTCATTGATAGCAATAATAAAAGTATTTATCGCATCATGTAATTTCTTGGGTTCGTTATCTTCTTTGTAAAAAGAATCGGTTAGATTCTTCACAATGGAGGAGGAACAACTACCTTTCTTAATCGTTTGTTCTAGGATTGTTCGGGTATACAGATTGAAAGAACTAACAATTTCATTTTTCCTTACCTTATACGTTTTGACATCGTTGTCAAGCAAATAGTACTTTACAACCTCAATGAGATTATACCTTGCAAAAATGATTTTTGCAAGTGCCGTTATTCTTTCATTAATTTCAATCTGGTTAGCTTCATTTGAATTTGCCTGAAATAATGCTTTGGGCTTAATTGTGATGCTTAGCGCTTCAAAAGGATTATTTTTCACTTTATTGCTATTGTTCATATAGATTCTTAAGATAAATATTGAACAACAAAAGTAACAATAATCAATAATTAATACTCATATATGCGGTTTTATTCATGCGGTTTCATAATTGCGGTATTTCCTTTAGTTTCGTAAAGTTTATGAACAAGAAAAGATTTGACATATTGGATGAAGGTCATTTGGCTCAAATAGGCGATCATATTGTTGTTTAACGTTAGGCGAAGACAAACCTTAGTGTCGAAAATTTTAATGGTTTTAACGGTGTTCAATACTCCCGAATCGAAAAATGGAGCAATTTTTACTATGAAAAAGCCAAAAAAAAGCAATTTATTTTTCTCTTGTTAGGATTATTTAACAAAAAAGGCCGTTATCAAAGATAATAGCCTTTAAAATCAAGAAATCTTTACTTCAGTTTTTCATCGAGACCACAATATGAACTTAGTCTCCGAAAATGAATTTCTAACTTCAATTTTGTAAATTGGCTCCAAATTAAACGTCATTATGTTCGAACTGAGAGTGACCAATCCATTCATGTGGTCCCGTCGGCTCTCCAAATTAAACGTCATTATGTTCGAACCTGAATAACTAATACGAATATCCCTTAGATATTTATAAACTAAGACCTTATAAGACAGATTATTTTTCAAGCTCTGAGTATTAATATTTTCATCCAACACCTCAGATATTTTATATTCAATATTTTTATCAAGATTTGAACTTGATGATGATTCAAACGAAATCAAAGGTAACTTCTTTGATTTTCGATAAAAAAAATATCCCTCATTTGACAACGTGAATGTTTCTTTAATTTTCAAATGAACCCTACTTATTATAGAATTAAAAAAGTTTCTTTCGGAGTCATACATTTTAATTTTAGCTGGAATTATTTTTAACTTGTTAAGTATCTCAATTATTTTCAAGTCTACATTTTTTGCAGTATCACTTAAATATTCAAGTTTGATTTGTCCGAACGTATCAATCAGAACGTCAAATTCGGTATCTATTGGACTCAACCGAACACAAAATATAGTATCATCCTCTATTGTAGAATCATTCGGAATAATTGGGGGCTTTGACCACTCACTTTCACTGAAAATATATCCACTATCAATTCTCTCAATCATTTCAAGATTCCAGTTTGTTCGTTTTAATTCAATTTCAAATTGCCTTTTCTCATTTTCAAGTTCCCAAACATTCTCGCAAATCTTTATTTCAGAAAGGGTTAACCAACTTTTTAAAGAAAAATATGTATTGTCAATTCCGTACATAGAATATAATTGTATAATAAACTCTTCGGTAATTGCTATATGACTTCTCAGTGAATTGACTATAATATCAATTTCTTTATATGAATCGATACCATGCTTCATAATAACATTTGCACAAATACTGTACGCTCTAGGTGTTGCATTACAGAAACTACTAAGTTTTGATGCGATTTGTGGCGTTATTAACTGTAATTTCTTTTGACTTGAAACTGAAACTGAAATTATCAAAAGAGTAAAAAGTAGTGTTTTTTTGATGTCCATGACGATTAGGTTGATTTTCGTCATAAATATACTAATATTACATATTATATGCGGTTCTCTTTTTTATTGTTGTTTTTATTGCGGTAATCACATAAATAAACCTATTGTATTTTCGTTTTTTGAAAATACATTATTATGACAAAAAAACAACCTGTTGCAAAAAGTGAAGTTGACCCAGAAATTGTGAAGATTGCAAATAAAATCAAGGCCTTGCGTATAGAAAAAGGATATTCAAGCCATGAAACATTTGCTTGGGACAATAATCTGAATAGGGTTCAGTATTGGAGAATTGAAAATGGTTCTAATATTACGTTGAAAACGCTTTTTAGAGTACTTGACATTTACAAGATTAGTTTAAGTGAATTCTTCAAAGACATAGATTAAGAAATCAATTCCATCTAATCTACACTATGGCAGTAAGCGACCTCAGCAAAACTTCTTGGCCTCCTTTATGGTATCCTCTCTGTTCATATTAATATAGGTCTCAGCAAGCCTCATATCGCTATCCCCAAGCATATTTAATATCAGTTTAGTAGGTGCACCTTTCATGCCCAGATGAGACGCAAAAGTGTGACGAGCGACGTGGAAGGTTACGTTTTTTTCAAAGCCAAGCATTTCAGCCATTTCTTTCAAATTCCTGTTTATATACTGGTTTGAAAGTTTTTGAAAAACGGATTCCGATTTTTTTTTAAGGCTCAATCTCATAAGTAGCTTTTTTGCTTCATCGCTAAGCGCTACAATAACTTTCTTCCCAGTTTTAATTTGGTTTTTAGTGATTGCTTCAAAATCCTTATCAATATGCTCCCATTTCAAGTCCATTATATCGGAATATCTCAATCCAGTCTGACAAGCAAAAACAAAAAGTCTTTGCGAAAGTAGTGTCCCTTTTGAAGTAGAAGGCAACTCCAATTTTTTAAATTTATCAAACTCAGAAAAAGTCAAATAAGTGTCCCGACGTGCATCAGCAGCTAACTTAATACCGACAAACGGATTCTTTACCGGATATTCGTGTTTAATAGCGTAATTCCAAACAGATCTGAAGTTCCTTAAGCCTTTATTCGCTGTAGTTTCATTATTCCCTCTATTAGTAATAAGGTATTCTTTAAAGTCTTCTAAAAAGGTTAAATCCACTATGCCAATCGTAGGTTTCATTTTTTTAAAATGTATACTGAAAAATGAATTCATTGTATTTTGAAGGCTAAGAAATTTTCTAACAGTATTTTTTCGTAAATTAGTCTTCCTTAAATGATTAATATACATTTCAAGAAGTTCATCAATTAGCAGGCTGTCACTCTTTACAGAATCTTCAATTGGACGACCTGCAATTATGTCTTTAATTTCGTCGATATTTAACCTTTCATCAAATGCTTCCTTTCGTAAAATATACTGAAGAAAATCAGACTGCTTTTTGAAGATAAAGCTATTTATTAGCTTTGCCTTTTCAGATGCGCATAAGACATTACCAGCTTCACTTTCCCAAAATTTGGGTTCAATAAATTTTGCCGTTGAAAATTTGTACTGCTTACCTTCAAAATAAATACGAATATCAATACGTCGCATTATTCCTTTCGTGGGTAAATCTGAACGCAAAATAGCTTTAAAAGACGTTTTCATAATTGCTCATTTTGCCATATTAATAACCGCCAACTTTTAAATTTTTTGGCGTTTCTTGGCATCCATGAACTAAGTTAGTTCTATTTATTTGATTCACTGCATTTTGCCCAGTATTTATTTAACAATAATATAATATTATAAGGGCAAATTCATTCAACCATTGGTTTCCAAAGAAATATATAGGATCAAAGAACGTGAGGAAGCGTTATATAAAAAGATACTTCAAATGGCTTAGCAAAACTTAGAACTGGTTTAGCAAAAGTATTAGCACTAGGGTTAAAACTAGGGTTACTTTTTTGAAACAAGTTAGCGTATTATGAAACAAACAAATAAAATACATCCCAAAGAAAAACCTATTAGAGAATCATTTATCTCCAATAGGTTTCAAAGTTAAAGTACCGGCGAGGCTACTTGAAAAACCTGCACACCAGACGTACTGCAGTTTTATTAATTCGGGTTCGCTTTCCATAGTTACTGGTGACCACATCTACCGATTAGGTCCTGTCAAAATCCCCTTCAAATAGAATCACCACTGAGTGTTTGGTACTCATTAACTTTAAAAACAGACCTTTAATCCGGCTTTTTTTTCGTTCCTTTGCAACTGATTGCAGCTACTTGGGCTGATCAATGAGAAAAAAGCGTATGATATTTGACGATTTAGATTTAGAAGAAGAGGTTTTGGATGGTTTGTGGGCCATGAACTTCACGGAATGTACACCAGTCCAGGAACTTGCAATACCGATCTTACTTGAAGGAAAAGACCTGATCGCCTGCGCTCAAACAGGCACCGGCAAGACGGCAGCCTATCTGCTTCCCATTCTCAACCACTTAGTTAAATCCGAGCACCCCGAGGAGTCCATCAACGCCATCATCATGGTGCCGACACGCGAACTCGCTCAACAAATCGACCAACAGGTTGCCGGATTCGCCTATTACCTGCCTGTTTCTTCCGTTGCCGTTTATGGCGGAAGTGACGGAATCATCTGGGAGCAACAAAAGAAAGGTCTCCAGGCTGGTGTAGATATCGTTATCGCTACTCCGGGCAGGCTATTGTCTTACCTAAAACTGGGCCTCATCGACCTCTCACAAGTACAATATTTCATTCTGGACGAAGCCGACCGAATGCTTGACATGGGTTTCTTCGACGATATCATGCTCATAGTCAACGAGCTGCCCAGAAGAAGACAAACCATGCTTTTCTCTGCAACCATGCCGGGAAAGATCCGAGAGCTGGCCAAAACCATACTGAACGAACCGGAAGAAATCCGCCTGGCAGTTTCCAAACCCAACGACAAGATCGTTCAATCCGCCTACATCTGTTTCGAACGTCAGAAAGCATGGTTGGTCAAGCAGCTTTTTGTAGAATCGCAACCCGACAAAGTCATCATTTTTGCCGGCTCCAAGATTAAGGTGAAAGAAGTGACCCGCACCCTGCGTGGCATGAACCTTTCCGTGGCTGAAATGCATTCCGACCTGGATCAGAACGAACGCGACCGGACCATGTATGCTTTCAAGAGCGGTCAGGTGAACATCCTGGTGGCCACCGACATCGTTTCCCGCGGCATAGACATTGAGGACATCAGCGTCATCATCAACTACGACGTGCCCAACGATGCCGAAGACTACGTTCACCGCATCGGTCGCACCGCCCGTGCCAGTGCCGACGGATTGGCCATCACGTTCGTTTCGGAAGATGATCAGGAATCCTTTGAAAAAATCGAGAAGTTTCTGGGAAAACCCATTTACAGACTACCCTTACCCGTTGAAGTCGGAGACGGTCCCGAGTGGGCTCCCTCCAAAAACCGCGGAAGCAGTTTTGGCCGAAAGGGCAAAGGCGGTGGTTTTAAGGGCAGAAGATAATCTCTACCGTTTTTTATACGTTTTACTGGATCAAAAGGGCGTTTTTTGAACTATATTTGAAAAAAATACGCATTATGGAACAAGATAGAACGATCGTTTTCATGGAATTCACCTCCTCTGGAGAAGCGTCCATCGTTAAAGGTGCCCTCGAATCGAACAATATACCTTGCTTCCTAAGCAACGAAAATAGCCCTTATCCCAGTGGCATTCTTTCGACCGGTTTATTCGGAGTACGCCTCCACATCTTTGAAAAAGACAAGGAAAAGGCTGAGGAACTTATGGAACTCCTGAATTCTGCCCAAGATGATGAGGAACTTTGGGATAAGAGCGACTTGGACGAAGTCAGCGATTAAACTTTATACATTTTTTCACGCTGCTCCTTGACCATCGGATCCAAGATGTAGCTTTCATAATCCGTCATCTTGTCGATAATGCCATTCGGCGTTAGTTCGATAATGCGGTTGCACACCGTTTGTATGAATTCGCGGTCATGCGATGCCATCAGTACGTTTCCCTTAAATAAAGTTAGTGTATTGTTGAAGGCTTGGATGGATTCCAGGTCCAAGTGATTGGCAGGCGAATCGAGCACCAAAACATTAGCACTTTTCAACATCATGCGTGAAATCATGCAGCGCATTTTTTCACCACCGGACAAAACGGATACTTTCTTGAAGATTTCTTCTCCCGAAAAAAGCATTTTACCAAGATAACCACGAATATAGCTTTCGCTGGTGTCGTCCGAAAACTGGCCCAACCATTCCACCAGATTCAGATCTGAATTGAAGAAAGCGTTGTTGTCGACCGGCAGGTAAGCCGGTGTGATGGTGATACCCCAGGTGTAATGACCTTCGAGCGCATGCTTTTCGCCACTGATAATTTCAAAAAAAGCGGTCATGGCGCGGGAATCCCTGGATACAAAACAAATCTTATCCCCTTTTTCCACATTTAAGTTCACGTCCCTGAACAAGATATCTCCATCCATGCTGGCGGCCAGTCCACTCACTTCCAGTACAGAGTTGCCTGGTTCGCGTTCAGGTGTGAAAATGATTCCCGGATAGCGACGAGTAGATGGTTGAATGTCGTCCAAATTCAGTTTTTCCAGCATCTTGCGACGACTGGTTGCCTGACGGGACTTGGCTACATTGGCAGAAAAACGACGGATGAATTCCTCCAATTCCTTCTTTTTTTCTTCAGCCTTCTTATTCTGGTTTTGTTGCTGACGCAGTGCTAATTGACTGGATTCATACCAAAAGCTGTAGTTGCCTGCAAACTGTTGAATCTTATTGAAATCGATATCGATGGTGTGTGTGGAAACGGAGTCCAAAAAGTGACGGTCATGCGAAACAACCAATACGGTGTTGTCATAATTGGCCAGGTAATTTTCAAGCCACATGACGGTGTCTACGTCCAGGTCATTGGTCGGTTCATCCAACAAAAGGTTGTCGGGCTTTCCGAAAAGCGCGCGAGCAAGCAATACACGGACTTTTTCTTTATTTCCCAAATCGCCCATGAGCATGTAATGCAGGTCTTCCTTGATGCCTAAGCCACTCAGCAAAGAGGCGGCATTGTTTTCGGCATTCCAGCCGTCCATTTCAGCGAAGGCTTCTTCGAGTTCCGAAGCCCTGTGACCATCGGCATCGGTAAAATCCTCCTTCATATAGATGGTATCCTTTTCGGTCTTGACTGCCCAGAGTTTGTCGTGGCCCATCAGAACGGTATCCATGACCGTAAAAGCATCGAATTCAAAGTGGTCCTGTTTCAGCACGGAAAGGCGTTCGCCCGGACCAAAAATCACGGTTCCGCGAACGGGATCTACGTCACCGGACAAAACACGAAGAAGGGTGGATTTGCCAGAACCATTGGCACCGATAATACCATAGCAGTTGCCTGGAGTGAATTTGAGATTGACGTCTTGAAATAAGACACGTTTACCGAACTGAACCTGAAGATTGCTGACTGTGATCATTATTACCTTAATTTATAAGTGCCTTAACCTTGCACTCTTTTGAAACATCTTACCTAAAGCCAAGTGGCGTTACCCTTTTTCCCAAAGGGCGTGCAAAGATAGTGGTTTTTAGCTGAATAGCTGCAACGGTTTTTACAAAAAATCCCCGCCAGCAACAAGTGCCGACGGGGACCTTCCCAATTTATAATCGTTTGAGACTATTCTTCTCTGCGTTTCGGACGTTCGGGGCGGTCGCCACGTTCGCGTTCCGGACGTTCTACATAACCTTCGGGCTTGGGCAACAAGACCTTGCGGGAAAGTTTGTATTTACCAGTTTTCGGGTCGATGTCGAGCAACTTAACGTCGATTTCGTCGCCTTCCTTGAAGCCGGCTTCTTCAACCGTTTCCAGACGCTTCCAATCGAATTCGGAAATATGAAGCAAACCGTCCTTACCGGGCATGAATTCTACAAAAGCACCGTAAGGCATGATGGTGCGGATTTTACCACGATAGGTTTCACCCGGTTCAGCAATGGCAACAATGGAACGAATCTTCAACATGGCAGCGTCAATGACAGCCTTGTTGTTGGCAGATACTTCGACGCGACCTTTGCCTTCGAGTTCTTCGATGGTCACAATGGCACCGGTTTCTTCCTGAATTCCTTGAATGATCTTTCCGCCCGGGCCAATGACAGCACCGATGAATTCTTTCGGAATCCAGAGTACTTCGATACGGGGAGCGTTGGGTTTGAGGTCGGGACGCGGAGCTTCCAGCGTTTCCATGATTTTGCCCAAAATATGCAAACGACCTTCGCGAGCTTGCAGCAAGGCAGTTTCCAGAATCTCATAGCTGAGTCCGTCAACCTTGATGTCCATCTGGGTGGCGGTGATACCGTCTTTGGTACCAGTCACCTTGAAGTCCATATCACCCAGGTGATCTTCGTCACCCAGGATGTCGGACAATACAGCGAAGTTGGTTCCGTTTTTTTCAGAGATCAGACCCATGGCGATACCGGAAACCGGCTTCTTGATGGCTACCCCTGCATCCATCAGAGCCAGCGTACCGGCGCAAACAGTTGCCATGGAGGACGAACCGTTGGATTCGAGGATATCGGAAACAATACGAACTACATAAGGATAATCCTTGGGCAGCATACCTTTGATGGCACGGTGAGCCAAGTTTCCGTGACCGATTTCACGACGGCCAACACCGCGGGATGCGCGAGCTTCACCGGTGGAGAACGGGGGGAAATTGTAATGCAGCAGAAAACGAGTTTTGCCGTGGTCCAATACATCATCAATGAGTTTTTCATCCATCTTGGTTCCCAGTGTGACGGAAGTCAGCGACTGAGTTTCACCGCGGGTGAAAATGGCGGAACCGTGGCAACCGGGCAGGTAGTCCACTTCGCTCCAAATGGGACGGATTTCGGTAGTCTTGCGACCATCGAGACGCTTGCCTTCGTCCAGGATGGAACGGCGCATGGCTTCTTTTTCCACAGCGTGGTAGTAACGACCAATCATTTCCTTTTTGGCAGCGGCCACTTCAGGATCGATGCTTTCAATATATTCTTTCACGATGTTGTGGAAACCGTCAATGCGAGCGTGCTTGTCGGTGTTTCCGGAAACGGCGATGGCGTAAGCCTTGTCAAAGGTCTTGGCCCAGATGTCCTTTTTCAGGTCTTCGTCGTTTACTTCGTGGCAATAGGTGCGTTTGACAGTCTTGCCAACCATTTCGGCCAGCTCAATCTGTGCCTGGCACTGAATTTTAATGAATTCGTGGGCTACTTTCAGTGCTTCGAGCAAATCGGCTTCCTGTACTTCGTCCATTTCGCCTTCTACCATCATGATGTTTTCCATCGTGGCGCCGACCATGATGTCCATGTCGGCAAGTTCGAGTTGTTGGAAGGTAGGATTGATGACCCATTGTCCGTTGATACGGCCAACGCGGCATTCAGAAATGGGGCCGTTGAAAGGTATGTCGGAAACGGCGAGAGCAGCAGAAGCAGCCAGACCGGCGAGAGCATCCGGCATATCGATGCCGTCAGCAGAGAAAAGCATGACATTAACAATGGTATCGGCGTGGTAATCGTCCGGGAAAAGAGGACGCAATACGCGGTCTACCAAACGGCAAATCAGAATTTCAGAGTCACCAGCGCGACCTTCGCGTTTGGTAAATCCTCCTGGAAAACGGCCGATAGCAGCGAATTTTTCTTTGTATTCTACCTGCAAAGGCATAAAATCAGTACCGGGGGTGGCGTCCTGTGCGGAACAAACGGTGGCGAGCAACATCGTGTCGCCCATGCGGACCATTACGGATCCGTCAGCTTGTTTGGCCAGTTTTCCGGTTTCGATGGTGATGGTTCTGCCATCAGCCATTTCAATTGTTTTGACAATCGGGTTAATCATAAAAAAGCGTCTTTTAAAATTGTCGTTTTTGTTTCTTATATAAAAATCGTGCAAAGTTAGTAAAAATTTATTATCTAACGACGCACCGTTTGGCGATTCCAACAGAATTCCGTAGGTTTGTTGTTCATACCTAGAAATCCATGAGAAACCAGACCTTATTTTTGAGCATCTGCCTTTTGGTACTTTTAGCCGGATGCACCCGTACACCGAAACTTGAAGTGGAGGGAAAAATAACCAATGCTACCGGGAAAGTCTTGTATTTCGAACTCTTCGGAATGGATAAGGCTCAAGTGCTCGACTCCGTCAAGTTGGACAAAGACGGCCGTTTCAAGTTCAAGACCATTTTGCCCGAAGCTCCTGAGTTCTACCGATTGCGGATTGACAACCGATTCATCCATCTCGGGGCAGATTCCGCTGTGAGCATCAAGCTGAATGCAGACGGTGTTAATTTCGGAAACGATTACGAAGTCCGCGGGTCCAAATGTTGCGAAGACATCCGCTACCTATCTGAATTGCAAGGACATACGCTGATGAGCGTGGATTCCCTGAGTGCCTTGTACAATGCTGGCCGGATTACGCAGGCCGATTTCCAGGAAAAGCTGATGCTGGTGTTCGACAAGCACCGTGATAAGGCAAGAAAAATCATTTACGAAAACCCACGTTCACCGACCGCCTACTTTGCTTTGTTCCAACGCATACACAATTACCTGATTTTTGACCCCTACGATGCCACTGACAACAAGAGCTACGCCGCCGTCGCAACTTCATGGGACACCTTCTATACGAATTCGCTTAGGAGCAAGCACTTGAAACTGCTTACGCTTCAGGGAATGAAGGAAATACGGCAAACGCGCGATGCACGGAAAATCGAAATTCAGGAGAAATCCAAGATGTCCCTTTTTGAAATCACATTACCCAATATGAACGGCAAGACCATCCCTTTAAGTGCCCTTCAGGGTAAAGTGGTTCTATTGGACTTCACTGTTTTTCAGGCCGACTTCTCACCCTCCAGGAACTTGTTTTTCAGGGAACTGTACCACAACTACGCTGAACAGGGTTTTGAGATCTATCAGGTATCTTTGGATACGGACGAACAATTTTGGAAAACAGGAGCCAGCAACCTGCCGTGGATATGCGTCCGCGACAAGAACAGTGCTCAATCCAGTTACTTGCGCACCTACAATGTGCAATCCATTCCCACGTATTTCCTGATAGACCGGAATGGTGACATTGCCCTTCGTGACGTTATGGTGAACGACCTTAACAAGGAGATTCTGAAGCTTTTATAAAAACATGTTTTAAAACAACAGGCAAACACTTGATTTTCGGTTAATTGTTTTATACATTTGCAAGTACTAATGAGAGTTCTGGTTTCGGCCGGAATTCTTTTTGTTTTATATATTCAAATTGATACTAATAAACATTATATGTCAGTGAGCTACATGACCGTTGACGGTTACAAAAAATTGGAAAATGAAATTGACCATCTGGAGTCAATCGAACGTCCCAAGATATCACAACAGATAGCGGATGCCCGCGACAAAGGCGATTTGTCCGAAAACGCCGAATACGATGCCGCCAAAGAAGCTCAGGGCATGATGGAAATGAAAATTTCACAACTAAAGGAGCTTTTCCTGAATGCCCGCATTCTGGACGAAAGCAAGATCAACACGGATTCCGTTCAAATATTGACCTGCGTCACGCTTTACAATACAAAGACGAACCAAGAATTCGAATATACCATCGTCTCCGAATCCGAAGCCAATTCCAAGGAGAAAAAAATCTCCGTGAGCACTCCCATCGCTAAAGGTTTGCTTGGTAAGAAAGTAGGCGATATAGCTGAAATCGTCGTTCCAGCCGGAGCGTTGACCCTCGAAATCCGTAAAATTTCCTTAGCTAAATAAGTGACACCATGGCCAGCATTTTCAGTCGAATCGTGGCCGGCGAAATACCCTGCTACAAAATTGCGGAAAACGAACGTTATTTCGCCTTTTTAGACATCAGTCCGCTCACTCCAGGTCACACATTGGTCATCCCGAAACGGGAAGTGAACTACCTTTTCGATTTGGACGACGAGGAAATCGCTGAAATCAATGTATTCGCCAAAAAGGTAGCCATCGCCATTCGCAAAGCCATTCCCTGCAAACGCATCGGTTCTGCCGTCATTGGTTTGGAAGTGCCTCACGCACACATTCACCTCATTCCGATTCAGAAGGAAAGAGACATGTTGTTCTCCAATCCCAAACTGAAACTGCCGCAGGAAGAAATGGAAAGGATTGCCACTGACATCAGGGCGCAATTTTAAAGACAACCGTATTAACTAAAAAATCCGCAACCATGGCTGCGGATTTTTTTATATCGTAGAATTGCTTTTTAAATATCTTTGACAAAACGGAAGCCGCAGGAACCAAGATTGAGTTCGGGAACGTTGTGATCGCGGCGAGAAACCCGCAGGGCATTGATGTCCTCATCCGCCCAGCCACCACCACGGCGTACCTTGTCAGTCACGCCGGATTCTATTGCATCCGCATCGCTCATCCCTTTAGGATTCGTTTGGGTCAAAGGCAAATACAGGTTGTACCAATCGGCCACCCACTCCCAAGCATTACCGCTCATGTCGTACAAATCCAGGCTATTCTTGGTTTTAGTTGCGACTGGCTGGGTATCCTTATGCCCTTCTGGCATAACCTTCGTGTTGAACTTATACCAGGCAAGAGAAGTGGAATCGGCCAGACTTCCGCCACTGAATAAATTATGGATGCTTGCAAGTTGGTCAGCCCTGCCGCCACGGGCAGCCCATTCCCATTCGGCTTCGGTCGGCAGACGGCCACCAGCCCAACGACAGAATTCGTTAGCACCGTACCAAGTAACCCGAATCACGGGATTATTCTCAAATCCAGGCACTATTAGCCAGGCAGTGCTGTCAGTATTATACTGAAGACCATGGGGATTGGAATATAATAGCATACTTGTTTCACCGCTCTGTGTGAGCCCGGTACCCCCAGCACCGACCTTACGGCTGATCAGGAACTTCAGGAACTGAGCATTGGTGATTTCAGTCGCTCCCATTCTAAAGGTACCAACCGTTACAGTATGGACAGGAAATTCATTTTCTTTGGCATAGGCTGCTTGTTCCGATGTCCCTCCCATCTGGAAAGTCCCGCCGTCAACCAATTCAGTCGTTATGTCTACACTTCCGGGTTTAAAGCCGTAAGATGAACCATAGTAAATGGAATCATCGGTTCGGGCATACAGGCGGATTCTATAGCTTGAATCGGCTGATAAACCGGTGAATGTCACTCTGACGTCACTCAGTGATCCACTTCCTTTAACGTGGGTGCAGTTCGTGTATTTTAAAGTGATTGTGGGCTTTGTCGTGATGAGGAAGCCCGATTCTTCGATGTCGTCACCAACGAGGGAAACGGTTCCGCGAACAGAGGCGGACGTATTGGTCACGTTATACACACTGTAGGTTTTGAGCGATACGGTAATGTCTTCTTTGCAGGAAGTGACAACCAGGCCCATACAGGCAGCTATGGTGAGAAAAAGGGCTTTCATAGGGAACTTCATGTCTAATAGCTTTTAACTGAAAAGCACGAAATCGTGCCAAGGCATGCAAATGTAGGAAAAAAAAATAAACTTAGAACGGGTCTACGTCGAAAAGTACCTGAACACTTTTGTAAGCCGGTTCCTGCTTCAGAGCGTCCTGTGCCCAAAGCAAGACTTCGCGAACTTTGGTGGCTGAAGCCGTCACTTCTACCTTGAGCAACAATTGTTGATAGTGGTAATTGTTGATTCTGGCAATGGACGGTTGGTCAGGCCCTAGCAGGCGGTTACCCAATATGGGGTGAACCGAATCGGCAAAATAATGGGCGGCCTTTCGAACCACAGCCACATCCTTGTGTTTGAAACGAATCTGGATAAGGCGGGTAAAGGGCGGATAGGCGAACTGTTCTCGCAAGGCCATTTCGCGACGATAAAATCCCTGGAAATTGTTGTGGATGACATCCTGAATGATGGGCTGATCCGGATCCGACGTCTGAAGCACAACCAGGCCGCGTTGGCCCTGACGACCGGCACGTCCGCTCACTTGTACCATGAGATGGAAAGAGCGCTCATGGGCTCTGAAATCGGGGAAATTCAGCATCTGGTCGGCATTCAGGATACCGACTACGCGCACATGTTCGAAATCCAACCCCTTCGAAACCATTTGGGTTCCAATAAGGATGTTGGTCTTGCGGGATTCAAAATCGCTGATGATTTGCTCATAGGATTTTCGGCTACGGGTGGTATCCGTATCCATCCTGCTGACCAACGCTTCAGGGAACAGGCTGCGTACCTCTTCCTCAATTTTTTCGGTGCCATAACCTAAAAGAGCCAATTCTTCTGTTTCGCAGGAAGGGCATTTTCGGGGGATATCCCGCTCAAAACCACAATAATGGCAAGTCAGTTTCTGATGGTATTTATGATAAGTCAGCGATACATCGCAACGCTCACATTTTGGCACCCAGGCGCATGCTTTGCATTCCAGCATCGGTGCATAGCCGCGGCGGTTCTGGAAAAGTATGGCCTGCCCTTCGTTGGAAATGGCGTCTCCGATTTTGGTCATTAATAATGGGGAGAACAAGGATTTCATGATTTTCTTCCGCTTAAGCTCCTTGGTATTCACGGCGATGATTTCAGGCATTTGCATGTCGAAATGCCTCACCTGCAGTTCCACCAGACCGAATTTGCCGTTCAGGCAGTTGGCGTACGTTTCCAAACTGGGAGTGGCAGTGCCGAGCAAGGTTTTCGCCCCATGAAGGGAAGCGAGCACCAAAGCCGCATTACGGGCGTGGTAACGGGGAGCGGGATCCTGTTGTTTATAGCTGGTTTCGTGTTCTTCATCCACGATGATGAGACCCAAGTCTCGAAAAGGCAGGAAAATGGAGGAACGTACACCTAAAATCACCTGATAATCGTCTTCCTGCAGCATCTTCTTCCAAAGTTCCACGCGTTGGGCATCGGGGAACTTGGAATGATAAACACCCAATTTGCTGCCGAAAACACGTTTCAGACGGTTGGAAAGCTGCGTGGTCAGGGCTATTTCAGGAACCAAATAAAGTACCTGCCTTCCGTTGGCAATGCATTCCTGAATGAGGTGGATGAACACTTCCGTTTTCCCGGAAGAAGTCTGTCCGTGCAAGAGGCAAACCGATTTCTGACGGAAGGATTCTCGAATTGAATCCAGCGCCTGCTGTTGTTTTTCGCTAAGTGTGGAAATTGGAGAAACCGCATCCACGGATTCCGCCAATCGGTCAACAGCCAAATCAAAGACTTCTAACACCCCTTTGACAATCAAGGCCTGCATGACGGCAGCGGTCGCCCGTGCCCGTTCCAGCAATTCTTTTTTTCCTACCAATTCGGGGATAGACTTTCGGAAGAAGTCGGAAAGCTGAAGGTAAATCATCAGGACATCCACTTGCTTTTTGGCACGGGAGGATTCGTCCATAAAATCCTTCAGTTGCTCGGGGTTCGAGAGATAGGTGGTGGTGAGGCGAACATAGGCTTTGGTTCGGATCTTGTACGTTTCACGAAGACCTTCCGAAACAACCAGCGCACCTTTTTCGACCAGTTCCTGGACGACTGGCAAGGGGTTGGTGATGCCGGTGATTCGGCTCAGTTCCAGAATATTCATCTCTTTACCTGGAATCAAGGTTTGGAGTATCAGCGTTTCTCTGTCTTTTAAGGGGAATTCAGACTCAAAGTCTTCGGTCAGGGAAACCACCGTTTCGCTTTCCAGTTTCAAACCCGAAGGTAAGGCCGCTTTCATTACCTCTCCGGGTGCGCAGAGGTAATAATTGGCCAGCCATTCCCAAAAACGGAGTTGCAGGTCTCTGAGCACTGGCTTTTCGTCCAGCAGGCTCATGATGGGTTTGGTCTGATAGTTGGAGGGCGTTTCACCGTGAAGTTTCAGGATGATTGCGGTGTAAAGCTTGCGGGTTCCAAGCGGAACGATGACCCTGCTGCCCACCGAAACAAGCAATCTCATCGCTGAAGGCACTGAGTAGGTAAACGTTTGGTTCAGAGGCAGCGGAAGCAGTACGTCGGCAAAAACCTCCGGTATTGTCATAGCAGCTGAAAATTGGCCCAGACGGGATAGTGATCGGAATAATACACATGATCCACATTGGTTTTTACGCAACGGATATCAGGCGTGTGCAAGATGTAGTCGATGCGGAACAGAAACAAGTTCTCGTGAAAAGTATGCCCCCAACCATTGCCCTTTTCCACCCAACTGTCGAGTATGTCTGAGCGAATTTTGCGGTAGGTGTAGGAGCCCGGCACATCATTGAAATCACCACAAACAATAACTTTGTAGGGGGACTCGTGGATGATTTTGGACACTGCATCCGCCTGATTCCCGCGAATTCGGGTCGATTTTCCGACTTTACTGCCAAGCAAACCGGCCACTCTGGATAGTTTAGCCGATTCCCTCTTTTGTATGATTTCGGTATACTGGTCCTTTTCCTCTCTATTCAACTTATTGGATTCAAGATGATTGTTGATTACACGAATGGTATCTTTTCCGATTTTGATATCGTAAACCCAGGAAGAATTCGACTGGCTTTCATACTCAATTCGATGAAACCGTAGAATGCGATACCGAGACATGCACACCACGGAGTAACGTTCTTCATTTTCGCCGGAAGCGAAATAACGATAGGCTTTCAGCGCCACTTTTGCCCTTGGTTCGAAACGTCCTTTTTGAATGAAATCGGCTCCAACCTCTTGCAGACAGACAATATCCGGGTTCAAATCGCGAATATAGGCTACGATGGGATTCAGACCCTCAGTCGTAACCTTACCGGCATGAGCCATGAATTCGACATTGTAGGAAAGCACTTTAAGCGAATCCCCTGTAACTGCTTCCTGTTTGAAGTGGACTGGGAACCAGGATTTGGCGGAGTCCAAAGTCAGAATGAAACCGAAAAGCGGAACCAAAATCCAAGGCTTCAGCCGAACTCCCCAATAAAAGATGAAGAACACATTCACCAATGCCAGCAAAGGGTATGCATAACCCAGGAAGGATGATAAGACGGAATGTTCCGGTTTGATCATATAAGCGTGGCCACACAGGATCAACAGCAGAACCACCCCGAAATTAATGGTCAGGATGAAGGAATGCATTATTTTCCAGAAGCCGTTCATTCGCGTTTTATGACTTGTTACGCACGTTTTTGCTTGATTCGAAAAGATACTGTTTTTCTTGCGTAGTGAGACTATCGTACCCGGATTTCTTTATTTTATCCAGAATAGTATCCAACCTATCCATTTCCGCTTTCCTATTGTCCCTATATTCCTGTTCGACATCGGGAGCCTTGTATGTTTGTTCGGATTTGGAGCGTTGATAGGTTACCTTCATTTTGGGGCGAGGGCGGAAAAGGTTGGTTAATCCATCAATGAAAGGATTGATCCATCGGGTAATATCGATGTTTTGCCTCAGCGTCAGGCCAAATATAAGCCCTGCAACCGCACCACCCAAATGAGCCATACTACCGCCGGCATTACTGCCATTCAGGCTTAAGACATCCATGACGACCATCACGATGGCCAACCATTTTAACTTGATGGTACCTAGCAGAAATAAGGAAACGGGTTCGTCCGGACGGTAAAACGCCACTGCGATGCCCAAGGCGAGGATGGAAGCTGAAGCTCCCATCAAGCTGGCATTGACGCCTTGAAACGCTGGTAGTAAATTGTAGAAAACCGCAAAGAACAGGGCACCGAAAAGCCCGCCGATGACGTAAAGTCCGCCCAATTGCCTGGAACTGAACCAGCGCAGGAACATGCCACCGAAGAAAAACAACCACAGCATGTTGAACAGGATGTGCATCAGGTCCAAATGAACGAACATGTAGGTGAATGCTGTCCAGGGAGTCCGTAAAAACTGAGGAAGAGAGGACGGCATTTCAAGGTAATCCATAAAACCGCTACCTTCTACCTTGAACAGACCCAGCAACACCAAGGTCAGCCTCAACACCAGAAAAATGCCGGTATTGATGAAAATCAGCCTGGTAACGATGGAACCCTGCTTGTATTTCGCGGTGATGCTATCCCAAAAAGAAGCCATTGCCTATCCCTTTCTTTTTCCAGTAACGAATTAAAAAATACCCGAACAACATCCCTCCAAGGTGTGCGAAATGGGCCACATTGTCTCCTGAGAAATTGGCCACACCCGAAAAGAGTTCAATCAGACCATAACCGATGACCATGTATTTGGCCTTGATGGGAATGGGTATGAACATGAGAAACAACGGTGCATTCGGGAAAAGCATGCCGAAACCGAGCAAGATGCCGAAAACACTGCCGGATGCTCCGATGGTGAGGAATCTATTTTCCAAAGCATGGAGCAATTGATCAGGACCATACATGGTAAGATCAGCCTGTGAAAAATACTTCAGAAATGGAGTAGCATCCGGATTGGTCGCAAAATTGGCGGCAGCTTCAATGAGGGGATGCAACGTGATGTACCAAGTAAGTTCCTGCATCAATGCCGCACCAATACCGGTCACCATATAGAAAAGGAGGAAGCGTTTCGGCCCCCAAACCTGCTCCAGAATACGGCCAAACATAAAGACACCGAACATGTTGAAAAACAAGTGCGCCGGGTTCAGAGGCGCATGCATGAACATATAGGTGATGATCTGACTGAGGTTGAATTGATCTGAACCGAAGTAATGCAACCCGATAAAATTTTCAAGTTGAATGTCGAAGCGACGCAATACAAAGGTTGCCGCCCACATCAGTGTATTGATGATAATTAAATTTTTAGTGACTGTTGGTACAGAGGACATGAAACCGGAAGAAGATCGAAAACCACTCATATAAAGGATTTATTTCGTGTGCGAAGGCCTATCACAGCTGCCTTCTTACTGAGACAAAGGTATAAAAATCGGTGCATACCGACTATATTTTGACGCATTTTAATAAAAAATGCGTCTTAACGTGTTTTTTTCTTCATTTTTTCTTGCAATAATGAAATTTAAGCATACTTTTGCTTCGGTGTAATCAAATTTAACACTCTATCAACCTTTGCATCAACCCCTTTTGTTAAACTTTATATTATAATCGTACTATGAACAAAGCAGAACTTATCAGTGCTATTGCCGACAAATCCGGCTTGAGCAAAGTGGACTCCAAAAAAGCCCTTGACGCATTCTTGGGTAGTGTTGCCGAAACGTTGAAAGCTGGCGATAAAATCGCATTAGTTGGATTCGGTACATTCTCCGTTGTTAGCAAAGCCGCTCGTACCGGTATCAATCCCGCTACCAAACAACCCATTACCATTGCAGCCAAAAAGGTTGTTAAATTCAAAGCTGGTGCTGAATTAGCCGGTCAGATTTAAAATCTTTCACGACGCTATAAAAAAAGCTGCCCCTTCGGGTAGCTTTTTTTTGTGTCTTTTTTGCCGTAACTTTGCGGTTCGCAAATAATTCGTCCTATGACTATCAGCCAACTTCTTGAGAAAAAAGCCCATTCGGCCATTGTAACCCTCTACGGACAAACCGTGGACGCTTCCCAAATCCAATTGCAACCCACCAAAAAGGAATTCGAAGGAGATCTAACGCTGGTTACATTTCCCTTGCTACGTGTTTCTAAAAAGAAACCGGAAGAAACGGGTGAAGAATTAGGCAAATGGCTGGTTGAAAATACGATTGAGCTGAGCAACTACAACGTAATCAAAGGCTTTCTCAACCTGACCGTTTCTCCTTCCTACTGGCTGAACGAATTGGTATTGGCAGCCGCCACGCCCGATTTCGGCCTCACGAAAGCAGGACCCGAATCGCCGCTGGTAATGGTGGAATATTCCTCGCCGAACACGAACAAGCCTTTGCACTTAGGCCATGTCCGCAACAACCTGCTGGGTTACAGCCTATGCCGCATCTTGGAAGCCAACGGCAACAAAGTGGTGAAAACCAATATTGTGAACGACCGTGGCATACACATCTGCAAATCGATGCTGGCTTGGAAAAAATACGGAAACGGCGAAACCCCGGCTTCCTCAGGCAAAAAAGGAGACCACTTGGTTGGAGATTATTATGTAGCGTTCAACCAGCATTATTTGGAAGAATTGGCTGATTTGCAGGCCAAAGGCATGACTAAGGAACAATCGGAAGCCGCTTCCACCCTCATGGCTGAAACGCGGGAGATGCTGCTGGCCTGGGAAGCCGGCGACCCCGAAGTGCGTCAGCTCTGGGAGACCATGAACGGCTGGGTATATGCAGGTTTTGACGAAACGTATAAAAAACTGGGCGTCAGTTTCGACAAAATATATTACGAATCCGAAACCTATCTTCTTGGAAAGGACGTGGTCTTGGAAGGTCTTGAAAAAGGCACATTTTACCGCCAGGAAGACGGTTCCGTCTGGGCTGATCTTACTGCAGACGGGCTTGACCAGAAGGTTCTGCTCCGCGGTGACGGTACCTCGGTTTACATGACTCAGGACATTGGCACAGCCAGCCTGCGCTACAGTGAATATCCCATCGACAAAATGGTTTATGTCGTTGGCAATGAACAGAATTACCATTTTCAGGTACTTTCCATCCTACTCGACAAAGTAGGATTCTCCTGGGGCAAGGACCTCGTCCATTTCTCGTACGGCATGGTGGAGCTACCCGAAGGCAAGATGAAATCGCGCGAAGGCACGGTCGTTGACGCCGATGATTTGGTGGACGAAATGGTGGGCACAGCCCGCGACACCTCCCGTGAACTCGGCAAGCTCGACGGTCTCACCGAAGCCGAAGCCGAGGATATTGCCGAAATGGTCGGAATGGGTGCTCTGAAATACTTTATCCTGAAAGTGGATCCACGCAAAAACATGACCTTCAACCCCAAAGAATCCATCGACTTCAACGGAAACACAGGGCCGTTCATTCAATACACCCACGCACGCATCAAATCGGTGCTTCGCAAAGCTGAAGAACAAGGGTTGAAGGCAGAAGCAACGATGGATGTTGCCAAAAGCCTTTCCGACAAAGAATTGTACCTGATCCAAATCATCGACAGTTTCCCCCAAACGGTGAAAGACGCGGCTGAAGGTTTCAGCCCGGCCATCATCGCCAATTATATCTACGAACTGGCCAAAGAATTCAACCAGTTCTATCACGAATATACCATTCTGAAGGAAACCGACGAAGCGCTTCGTGGCTTCCGCCTGCTGCTGGCATCCACCACAGGCATTGTAATCCGCACCGGCATGGACTTGCTCGGCGTTCGGGTTCCGGACCGTATGTAAAAACTAAAACCTAAATCCTATGAAAATCACCTTTCACGGCGCAGCCCGTACCGTTACCGGCTCCAAGCATCTCATTACGTTGAACAACGGTAAGAAACTCTTGCTGGATTGTGGCATGTTTCAAGGCATGGGCAAGGAAACCTACCCGCTGAACAGGGAATTCGGTTTCGATGCGCGGGAAGTGGATTATATGGTTCTGTCACATGCACACATCGACCATTCAGGGCTCATCCCGATGTTGGTCAAATACGGTTTCACCGGCAAAGTTTTCGGAACGCAAGCAACGCTTGACCTGACGGAAATTCTGCTCAAAGACTCAGCACACATTCAGGAAGCAGACAGCAAGTTCATCAATAAAAAACGTTTCAACGAAGGCCGCGAGTTGGTAGAACCCCTTTATACGACGGAAGATGTGGAAGATGCCATCTTGCAATTTGAGTCGGTTCCTTATGAAACCCCTTATGCCATCGACAATGACATTGAATTGGAATTGTTCGATGGAGGGCACATCATCGGAAGTGCCACGGTGTTCTTGAAAATCATGGAAGACGGGAAACTCACCAAAATAGGTTTCAGCGGTGACGTCGGCCGATACAACGACCCCATTTTAAGATCACCTCAGGCATTCCCTCAGGTGGACTATATGCTTATCGAATCCACCTATGGAAACCGTTTGCACGACAAAATTGAGGAAACGCCAGAGCATTTGCGTGAACTGATCGTGGAAACCTGCATCAACAAACGCGGTAAGCTCATCATCCCCGCTTTCAGCGTTGGCCGTACCCAAGAATTATTGTACGCGCTTAACGAACTGGAACTTAACCACCGGCTGCCGGACGTTCGGTACTATGTGGACAGCCCGCTTTCCTTAGCCGCCACCAACGTGGTGAAAAAGCACCCCGAATGCTTCAACAGTGCGCTCCAAAAAATCATGAAGTTCGACAACGACCCCTTCGATTTTCGCGGCCTTCACTTTATCGAAGATAAACGGGAATCTCAGGCACTCAACGACATACAAGACCCTTGCGTCATCATGTCCGCCTCAGGCATGGCTGAAGCCGGCCGTGTGAAGCATCACATTGCCAACAGCATCGGCAATCCCAAAAACACCATTCTCATGGTGGGCTACTGTGCCAAAAACACCTTGGGGGCTAGACTGAAGGAGCATCCCACTGAAGTGTCCATTTTCGGCGACATGTTCAAGGTTCGGGCAGACATCCGTCAGATTGAATCCATGTCCGCACATGCCGACTACAACGATCTGATCCAATATCTGTCCATTCTGGATCCAGGGAAAGTGAAACGTGTTTTCGTTGTACACGGGGAACCGGAGGCTCAGGACGAGTTCCGCGAACGGATTATTCGTAAAGGCTTTAAGGACGTGGTTATTCCAGAACCGCACGAGACGTTCAATCTATAACAAAACATCGCATAGAAGCAGGCTGCATTAAACTTTTTGATTGAAAGGCATTCTAATTATCTTTGCATGCTTTTCAATAGGTTATTCATTTGGTCTCAAGTTCTATGAATGTTCGATTACTTTCATTGCTATTAGTAGCTTTCCTTTTCCCCTGTTCAACACTTTTTGCCGCTCCTGAACCCGCTCCAACCGGAACTGTGGGCGGGAAACTCCTTGACCAAGAATCCAAATCGCCATTGGACAATGTCACGGTTTTCATCTATCAAGGCAGCAGTGCCAAACCTGTCAAAGTGGTCAACACGGACGAAAAGGGCGTTTTCATATTCAGCGACATCCTTCCCGGCGAATACAGGGTTGAAGCTAGCTTCTTGGGCTTTTTACCCTTTGAGGAAGTCGTGCAAGTCTTGGCAAATCAGCAAACTCATTTGGGTGAAATAGTACTGAAAAACGATGCCAAAGCCCTGAAAGTTATCGAGGTGACCGGTTTGCGTTCCACGATGAAACTGGAAGTTGACAAACGAGTTTTCTCTGTGGACCAGTCCGTTGCGGCGGCAGGTGCCAGCACCAGCGACATCCTTAAGAATCTCCCTTCGGTGGAAGTGGATGCCGAAGGCACGGTTTCACTCCGCAACAGCAGCAACGTCATCATCTGGATCAACGGCAAACCGTCCGGTCTGACCTCCGACAACCAAGCGCAGGTGCTGGAACAAATGCCTGCTGAAAGCATCGACCGCATTGAAGTGATTACAAACCCTTCAGCCAAATATAGTGCCGAAGGTTCGGCAGGTATCATCAACATCATCTTGAAAAAAGACCGAAAAGCCGGATATTATGGTAGTTTGCGGGCAGGAGTCAGTTCACCGCTCGGATACAATTTCGGAGGGAACATCAATTATTCTTCCCCCAAATGGGATTTGTACGCCAATCTTGGAACGCGGGCCGATAACCGCGATGGTAGCGGCAGCACCAACCGGGAAACGTACACGACGATCGGAACTGTGAGAACCACCGAATACCTCAATTCCACGACCGATCGAAACATGACTCACGGTGGATTGTTCTTTCGCGCCGGTGCCGATTACCACATCAGCGACCAACATACGCTGAGTCTTTCCGGTTTCGGCATGAACGGGAACCGTGATTTTTCCAGCGACATCCTTTACAGTTACCTGGATAATAACAAACAACTGACAAAAACACGTCAGCGCAATTCCACTGAAAATGGTGGACACAACAATTACGAGTTGGAACTGGACTATCAGTGGGAAATAGGGCCGGAGCACAATCTTCATGCCATCCTTTCAGCAGGAAAAGAATTTTCGCCTCAAACAAGCAGTTACACCCAGTCGAATCCGTTAAGCTATTCCGACTTTTTCAGGCAGGACGGCAAGGGCTCAGAAACGGAGGATGGTATGGAATTCCAACTGGATTATACGCGTAAATTCTCCGAAAAATGGAAACTAGAGGCTGGATGGAAAACCAATATGGAAGGCAGGATCAGCGACGACTTGATTCGGAATCTGAACGGAGCAACATGGACAGACTTTTCTAAAAATACGTTTGATTATGCCGAACAGATCCATGCCGCATATGGCACCTTGACTGGAAAACTGACCCCTAAATTCGGTTATCAGCTTGGACTTCGTGCCGAGCAGACCATCGTGAATTTCACTTCAACCAATGTGTTGACCAATGTCGCTGACCCCCACAAAAAAAATTACCTTCAACTCTTCCCGACCATTTTCGCCAATTATACCTTCTCGGAAGGTGCGGATATGCAACTGAATTACAGCCGACGCATCAACCGTCCTCGCGGCAGGGCGCTGAATCCCTTTGTCAACATTTCAGACTCCACCAACATTTGGGTGGGCAATCCCGACCTAGACCCGGAATATTCCAACAATTTCGAAATGAACTTCCTGAAAACCTGGACAGACCATACGCTATCGGCCGCCTTGTACCACCGCATCAGCGAACAGGTCATTCAGGACATCCGCTACTTGGACAACGGGGTTATGAAGCAAACACCAGAAAACGTTACGAATTCCACTTCTACCGGCTTGGAACTCGTGGCCAAAGATAAACTGTTTAGAATTCTGGAAACAACCACTACGTTGAACCTCTATAACCAGTCAATGGATGGATTCACATACCGTGGGCAGGTTTACGACGGAACCAACGGTTTTTCATGGAACGTCCGGATGAATGGACAAATCATGCTGCCTTGGGCCATGATTGGTCAAGTTTCAGGCTTCTACTCCGCTCCCAGAATCGTTGCCCAAGGCTCGATGAAAGCTGCTTATTCGCTGGATTTAGGGTTTCGCAAAAGCTTTTGGAACAGGAAATTGCAAGTGTCGCTCAACGGGCAGAACCTGCTGAACTCCTTCAAATTCGAGAACACGACCACAGGCCCTGGCTTTTCTCAGGTAAATTCCAATCAGTTTTTCGGCAGAACCCTTCGATTGAACGTCACCTGGAACTTCGGTAATCTGAAGCCCAAAGAGAAAGAAGACAAAGGAAACAATCAGGAAAACACTGGTGGCGGGGAAGGCGATTTTTAAACTCATGCAAGGATAATCCAAAAAAGTGCATTTATATGCACAAAAAGGCTGTTTGTGTGTAATTTTCTTGTAGAAACAACGGTTTTTTTGTTTCTTTGCTCCACTACAATCAGACTTTTTGTTTCATCCTCAAAAGAAAACCATGTCAGATACTGCTAAAATGACTTCGCTCGAAAAAGTGGTCATACGCTTTTCAGGCGATTCTGGTGACGGCATGCAGCTAACCGGCAGCCTTTTTTCAAACCTTTCCGCCATTTACGGTAATGAAATCTCCACTTTCCCGGACTATCCTGCCGAAATTCGTGCCCCACAGGGTACCACGAGTGGTGTTTCAGGCTATCAGGTGCATGTAGGTTCCACCAGAATCTATACACCTGGAGATTTGGCCGATGTGCTCATCGCCATGAATCCGGCTGCGCTCAAAGTCAATAAAAAGAACATCAAATCCAACGCCATCGTCATTGTCGACGAAGATGCCTTTGACAAAGCGGGCATGGACAAAGCCCATTTCAAGACGGAGAATCCATTTTTGGAACTTGGAATGATTGGAATCCAATTGATTTCAGCCCCCATTTCAACCATGGTGAAAGCTAGCCTTTCCGAAAGTGAAATGGACAACAAGAGCATACTTCGGAGCAAAAACATGTTTGCTTTAGGACTGCTCTGCTGGCTGTTCAACATCCCTGTCGATGCAGCCATGCATCTGCTCGAAAACAAATTCAAGAAGAAGCCCGCCATCCTGAGTGCCAATCTGAAGGTCCTTGTAGACGGTTATAATTTCGGGCACAACACCCACGCCAGCGTTTCCACCTACCACGTCGATGCCACCGAAATGCCCAAGGGCACGTACACCGACGTGAAAGGCAACCAGGCTACGGCATACGGCCTCATCGCTGCTTCCGAGAAATCAGGCTTGCCTCTTTTCCTTGGAAGTTACCCCATCACCCCGGCCACTGAAATCTTGCAGGAGCTTGCCGCCCGCAAGGACATGGGTGTAAAAACCGTTCAGGCCGAAGACGAAATTGCCGGTGTTTGTACCGCCATCGGTGCCAGTTTTGCCGGTAATTTGGCCGCCACCTCCACTTCAGGTCCAGGTTTGGCACTAAAGAGCGAAGCCATCGGCTTGGCTGTCATGGCAGAACTGCCGCTGGTCGTTGTCGACGTTCAGCGCGGAGGCCCTTCCACCGGCCTTCCCACCAAAACAGAACAATCCGACCTCTATCAGGCACTCTACGGACGCAACGGTGAAAGCCCACTGGTGGTAATGGCCGCCAGCACACCTGCCAACTGCTTCGATTACGCCTACATGGCCTCCAAGCTGGCCGTGGAACATATGACACCCGTTATATTGCTCACCGACGGCTTCCTTGCCAACGGCTCTTCTGCCTGGCACCTGCCTGACCTCGACAACTACCCACCCATCGTGCCGCCGTTTGTACACGCCGACATGCAGGAAACCTGGAAACCCTATTTCAGAAATAGCGAAACAGGCTCCAGATACTGGGCCATCCCGGGCATGAAAGGCTTTGAACACCGCATCGGCGGTCTTGAAAAAGACCACTGCACATCTGCCATATCCACCGATGCTCATAACCACCAACGCATGACCAACCTGCGTCAAGCCAAAATCGACCGAATTGCCGAGCACATTCCCACCCTTGACGTACAAGGTGCTCCCGATGCCGATTTGCTGCTTGTCGGCTGGGGCGGAACCTTCGGGCATTTGTATTCAGCCGTTGAAGAACTCAATGCCGAAGGCTTCAAAATCGCACTGGCCCACTTCAACTACATCAGCCCCCTGCCTCGCAACACCGAAGAAGTCTTGAAACGCTTTCCCAAAGTGCTGGTTTGCGAACTCAACATGGGACAATTTGCCGGCTATCTTCGCGCCAAAATCGCAGGAATCGCTCCACTTCAGTTCAATAAAGTGGAAGGCCAACCCTTCATGGTTGAAGAAGTCAAGGAATATGTCAAATTAATTATCAACGCATAAATGATGGAAAAAAAACTATATACCGCCGCTGAATTCAAAAGTGACCAGGAAGTGCGCTGGTGTCCTGGCTGCGGAGATTACGCCATCCTGAACAGCATTCAGAAAGCCATGGCCGAACTGGGTGTGGCTCCTCACATGACTTCGGTCATTTCTGGCATCGGTTGCTCCAGCCGCCTGCCCTATTACATCAATTCCTACGGCATGCATACCATCCACGGTCGTGCCGCAGCCATTGCCACTGGCGTGAAAACCGCCAATCCTGAACTGATGGTTTGGATGATAACCGGTGATGGAGACTGCTTGGCCATCGGGGGAAACCATTTCATCCACGCCGTCCGTCGCAACGTAAACATCAATATCATCCTGATAAACAACGAGATATACGGTTTAACCAAAGGTCAGTACTCTCCCACATCCAAAATGGGTTTCGTATCCAAGACATCACCCATGGGCACGGTCGAAGAACCATTTCGCCCAGCTCAGTTGGCCTTTGGCGCACGCGGTGACTTTTTCGCCAGAACCCTCGATGTGGATTTGAAAACCGCCCAGGAAGTGATGCTTGCCGCCGCCAGACACCAAGGCTGTTCGGTGGTGGAAGCACTGACCAACTGCGTCATTTTCAACGACGGCACGCATAAAGCCCTTTCGGATAAAGAATTCCGTTCCGATCGCACCATCGTTTTAAAACAGGACAAACCAATGATTTTTGGGAAAAACAACGACAAAGGTCTGGTTATTGATGGCTTCAACCTAAAATCGGTAACAATCGGAGAAAACGGGATTACCGAAAAAGATATACTGATTCACGATGCAAAATGCAAGGATCGCACACTGCATTTCAAACTAGGCAACATGTCAGGGGATCTTCCTGTAGCACTGGGTGTTATCCGGAATGTGGAGGCTTTGGTCTATGACCAGGCTGTTGAAGAACAAATTCGCGAAGTTCAGGAAAAACGTCCCATTCGCAAACTGGATGATTTTTTACATACGCTTGAAACATGGGAAATTAGCTAATTTATTTCCTGATTATAACAAATTCAAAAACCTTCAAAACATACCTCAAAGACAAAAGGAATAAACTTGTTTTTATTCCATTTTCTTTGCACGCACGGGCATTCTCCTTATTATGTAGATAATTACTCAACGAGACAGTACTGACCCCCCCTATACGCATTTTCATCACGTCTATTGGCAAATACTTATACTTCAATTTGTGCGTATACAAAAATCGAAGCAACAATTCATAATCCGCTGCAATCTTATAATCTAGCCGATAAAACCCGAACTCATCAAAATATTTTTTGTAAGTAAAAAAAGATGGATGCGCAGGCATAAAACCAAAACGAAAACGCCAGGGTGCAAAATTCTTGGAAGAATAATAACGTACCGTCTTATTCAAATTGTCTGAATTAACGTACCGCACATCTGCAAAAGTAGCCTGAACAGTATCATCCTCAAAGGCTTTGGCTATCGTTTCTATGACATCATTCCGGTGATAAAAATCATCCGAATTAATGATCCCGACTACGTCACCTGTAGCAATTCGGATACCTTTATTCATCGCATCATACAAACCTTCATCCTTTTCGCTGATCCAACGTAAGCGACCATTAAAGAGCGGTTCATATTCTTTGACAATCTTTACTGTATCGTCATTAGAAACCCCATCCACAACGATGTATTCAATATCATGAAACGTTTGGCCCAATACAGATTCAACCGTGTCCCTTATGGTTGCAGCGCTGTTGTAAGCTACTGTTATTAATGATATTTTCATTGGATTCCCTAATTATTTATTGATACGACTTTTTTGTGAAAGCAGTTTTTCATAAAGCACAAAATACTCTTTATACCGGTCATTTTTATTAAACAACTTTTCTGCATGATTCCGACAAGCCTTTATATATTCCGACTTCCCTTTTTCTTTAAAAACATGAATGACATCCAAAACTCCGGACAAATATCCCTTTTCAACCACAAAACCCGTATCATCTGTAACAGATTCCGTACTGCCCCCTGTATCATAAGTCAATACAGGCGTTCCACAAGCAAGAGATTCAAGATTGGTAGTAGGAAAAGAATCCTCGTAGGTTAAATTCAAAAATAGATCCGCCGCAGAATATATATCAACCAACTGAGCAATATTTTCAGTTCTCGAAATACCGATCACATTGGTGGGCAAGTCCTTTAATTGCTCTTCATTCAATCCAACCAACACAAGTACTGCACTTTCATTCAATAAAGGACCAAGCTTCAAAAAATCATCAAGACCTTTGCGCGAATCCCATACAGATGCTACACCTAAAAGCAATAGACGATTTGCTACACCTATTTTTTCCTTGACAATTTTGCCATTGACCTGAGGCGAAAAAACCTTTAGATCAACACCATTATGAATAGGTTGTTGTGGGTAGTTTTTCAAAAAAGAGGCCCTGACCAGATTTGACAACCAGTTTGAAACCGGCACGATGGTCAGATTTTTTACTGAATTAAAAAGTCGCTGTTTGTCCTGATAATTTCGTTTAGAATTATCCAGCCATACACTAGTAGGATATTGCCTTTTTTGCGGACAAGCATAGCATCCGGTTTTCCATTTTTCACAACCCACAAAATCAAAATGAGAACAATGCCCGGTGAATGTCCAACAATCATGAAGAGTCCAGACAACCGGAATATCGGCAACAGCTAAATAATTAAATAGAAGCTCTATATTGAGGTAATAGCCATGGATATTATGAAGATGAATGATATCAGGCTCCAACTCTTTGATCCGGCATATCAACTCTTGCGTGGCATGCTTGGACCCGAATCCATGTCTGTCAAACAATCTGGATCGCAAACCATGCAACTTTATATCAAGATCAGTTCCGATTTTAATCAGATCCGATTTACTCGAACGGCCAAACCGGCCATAAGCGATATAGCTCTCCCACCCTTTTGAAAGAGCCATCTGGCCTATTTCATCGGCAATTCTGCCAGTTGCATTATATTGAACTACTGTATTTATCTGTAATAATTTCAAAGCCATATCATTCTTTATCTAAAGGATTTTCTTCATCCTGATAAGTAATAAACTTTTTACCAATCCCAAAGACTAAAAATGCTGAAATTAAAAAGCTGATAGAATAAGCCCAAGAAGACATTAAGTCACCCCTAAGTATAAATATAATCAGACCTAAGCACAATGGGTAATAAAGATGAATCACAGAGATCTTCTTATTGTGATAAAATTTATAATCAAACTTTGAAGCGATAAAGCCTACAATAAAACCAAAAAGGACAACACCAACAAATCCAAAATTAAGATATCCTTCAGCGACCAAAGGACAGGATATATTTGTCCAATCCATTGATCTTGCAGTTGCCAAAAAAGCACCTGAACCAATAGGTTTTGTCGGCCATATTGAACGAGGTACAAAAAAGAGCAGAACGCCTAATAATTGTCTTCCATAAGTAATGCCTGAATTTTCCACATGAAGGATGGCCATATTCAACGTAGAAAAATTATCAAAATCACCCGATGTAAAGGCATCAAAAACAGACATATTGACTTGCATCTCCGACATTGAAGTTATATATCTTACAAAAGACAATGAAGGATAGATGATCAGGAATATAATAAGCAACACATAAATGGGAAGTGATCTTTTCTTATATATTGGTTTGGCGATAAACAACAATCCAAGATAAAAAGCGCCGGTCATATACCGTGGAAGAGCTAACGGAAAGTTTGAAACAACCATAAGAGCAAGCGAAAAAAGAAAAATAAAAGTATTTCTTGGTGATTTCTCTTGTCTGAATTGCCAGAAAAACAAAAAAGTCAATATGGTGGTGAAACTTCTTGAAACCTGCTCAATAATAAGTTGCATAGCCTGCGTGTTGGCAAGAACAAAATCTGAGGATTCTCCTCTGTAAAGCATCACACCATTATTTTTTACAGTAAAAAAAATAAAAATCCCCAGTTGGAGGAGAAGTAATATCCAAACACCGGCTCCTGATATTTTAAACTTAGACGTTATATAATCTTTCTGATCAATATAATCTGTTTTTAGATACCATTTATATGAAATATTGTAGGTTATTACAAACAACAGAATCAGAATATTGGCTTTCACTACAGTTGTCGGAGTCAGAGCCACCCCCCAGTTGGCACCACCAGTCGCATACTGAATTAAAGATGCAATGCCCCAGAACAGCAGAACATAAAACCAAACAATCTTATTGATTGACAAAGATCTTCTGTCAACGACAAATATTTGATATGTTGAATAAATGATAATAATCCCAAAAAGGATATATGCTACAACGTTCATTTTTCAATTTTTCTTTTCAATTAAAACTCTTTTTATTGTATCAAAATTAAAAAAAAGCACTTGAATAACATAGCCGATGCTTAAGCTAAAAATGCAACCAGTAAAGCCCCATATATGAGTAGAAATAACTCCAATCAGAATAGTTAACCCCGAAGATACAATTGTTATTATGGAAATTCTCATTGTTTTGCTTTGAATTATCAGATAAGATGAACCAATCGCTTTAAATAAATAAACGAATATTCCAAATAAGTAAATAAGTAACAAAATTATAGAGTAATCGTCATCCACCGATTTTGCAAAAAACTTATACAATATTCCAAGAAAGAAAACACCAATGCTGATGATTGAACCATTCATCATAATATACTTAAAATATTTATTTACAGTAAAAATAAATTTTGACTCTACATTTAAAAAAAACTTTGGTAGGTAGCCGTTATTAAGAGCATTGGACGTCATTGAAACGATACTTCCCAACTGTGTATAAATGTTCAAGACCCCCGATTGACTTAATGAAAGAAATGGAGAAATCAACAAATTGAACCCATAACTATAGCCAAGATTGCCAAAAGTCTCTAAAGTCAGTGGCAACGTGAATTTTGTTAAAGATTTAATTTCTTTTTTCTTTGGCAAGTAAAAAGAATATTCTTTCCTCTCTAAAAACAAAATAAGCAGTACTGTTATTACGCTTTGCAATAGAAATATAAATGGCATCCACTCAATACTTTTCTTTTCGGTAAAAATAATAACAACCAAAACAAAGAATGCAAATTGAACAACTTTATTAAATATAAATAACTGACCATATTTCTTTCTTTCTGACTTTGCTATATAATAGTAGAGCATGATTCTTTGAAAAGAAATTAGAATAGCCGATAAAATAGTGATTATTGCAGCAGAAAACGGAACTTTTAAAATATTATGGGCAGAGCAAAACCATGTTATCGGCATAATTAAAACGAAAGATAGAGACGAAAGTATTACCCAGACAAAAAAGCACTGCGCAACCAAATTGGGCCTTTCTTCTTTATCCAAACTAAACTTAAGTATAGAGGAACTCAATCCAAAAGTAAAGATAGCAGCAAATAAATTATAAAGTGAATAAAGCAGAGCGAACGTTCCATATCCAGCAGCAGTAATATACAGAGGAAGGATAAAATTCATTAAAAGTGTCAGGGCATTACCTGACAAATTATATATAAAAAATTGTAAACCACTCTTTCTTTCAGAAAGAATGCCTCTCATTCTTGAATTTGAATTAAAGAAGTTTAGAGACCTCACAAACAATAGTATTAATTGAATCAACTTTAGTTTCTATACCGTTATCCAACAGGTACGCTATAATATTTTCTTGACAATCGTTGGCATTTATTGTTATTGACTCCTTAAAACTTGAAAGAGAAGAACAATACTTTACTACATTGTCAGGATAATTTTTCAACAATTTCGAATATTCTCCCCAATATGGAATATACACATTCTTATTAAAAATCAAGGCATATGTTATGGTAGTCGAAACATAAGAAATGACAAACTCTGAGTATCCCAATAAATTCTTAAAATCGCAATCTTCCAACGAATAAATGCCTAAACTTTCAAAAAATGGCAAATGTTCTTTCCGCTTTGTTCTTGGATGGAGCTTCATAATAAATTTCAGACCTAAAGAGTCTGTGGCCTGAACAATATCAGATAAACTACCATACCATTCATCAGCCAAAACACCTTCATTATTTGCAAATCCGTCATCCAGATATACTAAATATTTTGTATTATCATCAAAACCTAAAGTATTTAAAAAAATATTTCTTGCTATTGTCGGAGCCGACAGAAACTCAGTAATCTCAGGATTTCCTGTCACTACAATTTTTTTGTCCTGAAATCCGTAGTTATCAGATAAAAGAGTCTTATCATCTTCCGTATAAACCAATATCAAATCTGGATTCAATTCTTCATCACATCTTGCATATGTCAAATAATTTGAAGGTTTCTTTATTATGCCAAAAATAAGTTTTAAAGGGTTCTTTATGATATTTAGACCTTTCAATGAAGAAAAGTAGTTTAACAAAACAAGGACATTTTTTTTCTTTACGATCCTGCTTAAATTATGCCAAATAGCATCATTCAGCATCGCTTCATCTTTTGCTGCCACATTTGGAGAGATCAATTTTCCATGAGACAAGTAAACCAATTTAATATTTTTCGATTTACATACATTTACAATAGCCCTGTCAAATACAAACGAAAGATTTAGGATAATAACAACATCCGGTTTTTCTATTTCAATTACTTTTCTTATCAGGATTGTTTTATAATAACTTATATCCCTGACTATGAGATTTCCTATCTTTTCCTCAACAACAAAATCATCTTTATCATAGAATGAACCGGTATGGACAAGTAACGATGTAAAGTCCTTTTTTTTAAATTCCTCATCAATCCGAGTAAAATTCCGATATCCTTTGACCCAGGTATCGATGTATAAAATCTTTTTCATCATAATCAATCAAGATATAACAAATCCATTCTATCTCCGACATGTAAATTCCTGTTGACTTTCTTTCCCAATATTTCCTTAAAATATTTCGGGTGTAATCCAAAGCCTGGTCTTACCGACCTGATATTCCTTTCAGTAATAACATCTCCGGCTTTCATATTTTCAGCAACATATAATGATCGGCTAAACTCACGGCTTGCTTTCATTTTATCAGTCAAGTCATAAGACACTTTTCCCAATGATTTTTCAGCAGAACGGATATCTTTTACCATTTGAGTAAATTCTTTTTCATCCATTGAGAACGGTGCATCAGGGCCACCTATGGATCGATCAATTATAAAATGTTTTTCAATCATCTGAGCACCAAATGTAATAGCAACAATTGTAGCAACGCTACCTATCGTATGATCGGACAAACCTGATTTTACGTTAAAACGATCGGCTAAATCTTTAATCATGCATAAATTAGCCTGTTCAATTGGAGCTGGGTAAGAGGATGTACATTTTAATAATGTGATATCATTATTTCCAACATTTCTACAAGTATCAACAGCCAATTGAATATCTTCTTCATTAGCAATACCGGTCGATATTACAATCGGTTTCATCGTTCTGGCAGCATATTCTATTAAAGGTATATCTGTAATCTCAAAAGATGCTATTTTATAAATCGGATTATTCAGCGATTCCAAAAAATCAACTGCTGTTTGATCAAAAGGTGAAGAAAAGCAGATCAGTCCTTCACTTTTAGCAACTTCAAATAATTCTTTATGCCACTCCCAAGGTGTATAAGCCGTTTTATATAAATCATATAAAGTTACTCCATCCCAAATAGTGCCTTGCTTGATTTGAAAATCTTCGGATGTGCAATTAAGAGTAATGGTATCAGCAGTATATGTTTGCAGTTTAATAGCATCAGCTCCCGCCCTTTTGGCCGCTTTAATTGTTTCTAAAGCAATGTTCTTATCACCATTATGATTCGCAGACATTTCTGCTACAATAAATGTTTTTCCCATCTTTATTTAATTAATTGCAATATTGATTCTATTTCTTCTTGCGTATCACCCTGAAGGAGAATATAGCCCAGCCTGTCCAGTGAATCCTTTATCGCCTTATGCTGATATTCTTTTATTTCATAACGAACAATGTGCTGATCTCCCGATTCAATAAATAACCGACAACGATTATAGTTCTCCGTATTCAAAAATTGTATGCATGAAGATTTATTTATGGTAGGTGTTGCATCAATTTCTTCACCCAATGAGATTCTAAATAAATTGGCCAACATATCGACTCCTGTTGAAAGTGGAACTAAATCGGAAGTAATGTAATCACCACCAAGCCGACAAGCAATCTCAATAATATATGCGCCCTTATCATTTAACTTTATTTCGGTATGAGTCGGACAATTATTTAAGCCAATAACCTTAATTGCTGTTCTAACTTCACTTTCAATCAATTTTTTCTCATTGAGTGAAATTCTGGCAGGTTCTATATGAGTATCTTCCACAAAATATCCAACATCTTCTCCTATTACGAGCTTCTCTGTTATTGCGATTATTGAAGTTTTATCATGTTGCGTGTATGTTTCTACGCTAAATTCTCTACCTTCGATAAATTCCTCTACTAATACATTCTTACTAGTAGAATATTTTAGCGCTTCGCTAAAAGCCACCACCAATTCTTCACGTGAAGACACTTTTCGTACCCCTCTACTGGCAGAAGAATCAACTGGTTTTACGATATATGGATAATCATTCAAATACGATGTATCATCAATACTATGGCATAACTTAAAGAAAGGAACTTTAACATTAGAATCCTTAAAAAGTTGCCTTTGCATATTCTTATTAGTACATAAACTTGCAACATATTCACTCATAGAGCATAAGCCCAAATCATGTGAAATCTTTGCAACAACATTTACAGGAAAATCAGAGGTTGTAAGTATACCATCTATCTGACATTTCCTGGCTATAGTTAAAACTTGTTCAAAGTCATTCGTGCTTTCCACATATTTTTCATCCGCATAATCAAATCCAGGCGCAGAGGGATTATAATCTACAACAATTGTATAGAGACCCATTTCACGAGCCTTTTTTATTACCGGTAGTTGAATTTCACCAGCACCAAGTATTAATATCTTTTTCATCTATATCATGGTCAATTTAATTACTACCAATTAAATACTTTTAAAGCATTCCATTAATAATATGTGTTATCGCAATTGCTTTTGATTCATCAATTCTAAAATCATTGAATAAATTAATGACCATAGATTGTTCTTTCTCAGCATTAATCATTGCTTCTTTATTAAACATATAGGCTACTGACGGAAAATTTGTACCAACGAAATAACCTTTCTCAAATATCCGACTAATTATTTTGGATCTGTTAGGTATCGCTAACATAAATCTCCAATCAACATAATCAATACCAAATTGTAGATCAACAGGCAAAAGACTTGAATAAATTGTATTTATAATTTCCTTATGCGATCGGATTTCCAGAATTTTATTTTTAATGAACTCAAAATATTCATCAGTGAGGTCCAAAGTCGATGTATCTAACCATGGAGTATCCACATAGTCAAGATGTAGATTATTATCAAGCATCGGACGTATAGCATTCATTTGCAAATCATAAGCAGCAGAAACATAATTCAGAGATGCTTTTTCATAATTTAATTGATTATTGATTATACCCCATCCTCCATAGGAAAGCTCAACATACTTAGCATAGCCAGTACTGAATAATTGTAAATCAACATGAAGTGGGACGTCAAAGGTCAACTCCGGTATACAAAGACATTTATCATCAATAATCGTAAAATTTTCTCTGATAGATTTAATTTGTTTATAGAATCCGTCATTATTAAAAACTTTACCGTAAGAATGGACAAATAGTACCCCTGAATATTTTAAATCTGCAATTCTGGACAGACATTGTAGTTTATCCATTGCATGAGTACTATCAATATCAACAAATTCAAAAGTTACACCTGCCTTTAAAAAAGTTAACGGGACAATAGGACAAACCTTGGCTGGTAATAAAAAAACACCATTTATCCTGTTACTCTTTAGAAAATTATATAATACAACGGATGCTCTATTTTCAATTATTACCATTTAAATATTCCTCCTCAATTGTATTTATTATTTTTTCAATTCCTTTTCCAATTTGCAGAGACATCAATGCTTCTGAAAACATTTTTCGTTTTTCTAAAGGTCTGAGTTCCTCTAACTTTTTCGATATTCTTGAAAAAAGATCAGACTCTGTCCATGAAAATAGTTCATCAAAGCAACCCAAATCTTTTAAACCTGATAAATCTTCACTTTGATTATCAACAATTTGTATTGGAATTGTCGGAACATGAAGAGCTGCCAATTCATATAAAGTTTGTCCTCCGGCAGAAATGACCAAATCAGATTGCAACATTAAATCTCTCATGGCAGCGGCATCTACATTATCATAAATATGACACATACCAGAGAGTTTTTGGCTCATTTTTTCTTTATCAATTATACCGGGGCCTAAAATCACACTAATTTCAATATCCGATTGTTCCCTATTTATACAGGTGACTAAAGGTAATGTTAATTGCCTGATATCAGAGCCCCCCATAATAATCAATATACGATGTAAATCAGAAACATGATAGTTGGATTCTTCTAAAAAAGGGTCTCTTAAAACAGAGTATTCGATGCCTAATAACAGTAAATTACTACCGTTAATATTATGTTGGTGTTTATTAGTCTTTTCTACATTGGCAGTCCAATCGATGATTACGGCATGTTTATACCTTCTTCTTAAATAATCATCTATAACAATAAACAAAGAAGATATAGATTCAATATAATCGGTATCTTCTTGAGTGGCAGTAAGTGAATCAAAAAAAATGGTATCTGATTCATTAATATATTCGGATAATAGTCCAATATCATCAAGCCAATTTAAAAGGACAAAACGTCGATTACTCAAAAAGGGTACTACACTTTGATCTCCATGTATAACCATTGAGACATCATAACCCTTAGATTTAAATGCATCATAAAAAGAAAGACAACGACTAATTGATCCTAAACCAAAGCATTCTCCTCCTTCTGTTACAATTTTAAATTTCAAAGTCATTAAATTTCAATTTAAAAAAATTATTCTCCTAACACTTTCTGCTTGACATCTTTATTTATAGAAAGAATCTCTCTATTTTCAGAGATAAATGTATATATAGAACGGTTTTCAATTGGTTTACCGTGATACAAATTTTTATAGATAATATTTGCTAATTCATAATCAGCCAAAGTATCTACTGTCAATCTATATTTATCTTTTAAAACTAAATAATAAGGTATATCATTAAAGGAGAATATTGACTTATTATTATAGATATAAGGTGTTACATGCTCACGATCTTCAGGTTGTTTTGCTTCCTTATATGCCTTAACTAATGATGAAAATTTAAAAACCTCAACTACAGTTCCCAATGGTGCGGCGTCACATGAAATATAATCATCATCTCTCAACTGTTCAATTAGAATGTCTGCAAAATGCCAGTCGACAAATGGATTATCACAAGTGGCACGAATAATTATTTCGGGATTGTACTTTAATGCACACTGATAGAATCTACCCAAGACATCATCCTCATCACCACAGAAAAATGGGATATCATGTATTTTTAAGAATTCCATTAAAGGCACATTTTTCAAACTATCAGGTATTGCAAAAACTATTTGATCAATGTGTTTAGTCTCATTTAGCCTCAAATAAACATGTTCTAAAATGGATAATTTAGAATCACCTAGCTCAAGTAACACCTTGTTAGGAAGCCTATTTGATGTTAACCGAGCTTGTACTATACATAAATTTTTTACCACAATGTCCACCCTCCATCAACTTGAATATTTTGCCCAACCACATAAGTTGAAGCATCTGATGCCAAATAAACTAATGTTCCCTTTAAATCATCTGGAATGCCAATTCTATTTGCTGGATTTTTTGACGATAATCTTCTTATAAATTCTTTATTTTCTTGAGTAGCTATACTTGGGAAAGTACCGGGAGAAATGGCATTAACCCTGATATTAAAAGGTATTAAGTATTCAGCAAAATACTTTGTCAATTGAATTACACCGGCTTTAGCAGCACCATATTGGGGTGGATTAAACGAATCCTTACATTCACCATCATACAGTCTGAAATCCGGCACAACAACCCCATACATAGATGCAATATTGATTATATTACCCATTCCTGCCTTTTTCATATAGGGAATAACTTCTCGTATTGCACGAAAAACACTACCTAATACACCTTCTAGCGAATAATTCAAATCCTCATCTGTTATTAACTCGGGAAATTGTCCTTTCAAATAGACAGCGTTATTTATAAGAATATCAATTCTATTATAAGTTTGATTCACATATTCGAAACAGGATATAATATCTTGTGTTTTAGATATATCCATTTCATAATAGTAAATATTATCTTTATTCTCAAATTTTGAATCAAACTTGTCTTTGTTATGCCCAGTTACAATAACGATAGCGCCTGCTTCTAATAAAGCTTCACTAAAAGCAGTACCCAAATTTCCATATCCACCGGTAACAATGGCAACTTTATTTTTCAAAGAAAAGGAGTCTAGTACATTCATCTTATTTCCAATTTACGGGACTTAATAAATCACTTTCCTTTATCTTAATTGAGTGGATAAAATCAATATCTGCACGTGTGATTTTCTTTGACAGAACATCAATATCCTTCTGTAGTTGGTCGACACAATCAACTCCAATTAAAACACCATCAATATATGGATTCTCTACTACATAATTTAATGCAAGATGCTCTATGCTTATATCTTTAATACTACAATATGCATGCAATTCTTCTAAGTATGGTTTTAAAGAAAGTATATTTCCACCAATAATCGATAAAGGTTTAAAAAAAAGGCCTTGTAAAAAAGCCGATCTAGTATAAATAACTACACCTGCTTTTTTCAATGTCTCAAAATAGGGTTCAAATTGTCGATCAAATATATTATAAGGAACTTGCAAAATTTCGAAAGCCACATGATTATCTAGTAAAAAGCGGAGTTCATCAACATTGTAAAGTGAGAAACCAATTTTTGATACTTTGTTTTGAGCTTTTAATTTAATAAAAGAATCCCAAATAGATGGATTTCTCTTAAAATTATCAAATTCATGAACCAAATAGGCATACATTGTATTACAACCTAAAAGTGAAAGAGATTTATTGAATTTCACATCAACAGATTCGTCAGACTTAGGATATTTTGAAACTATATTGAAGTCTAAATGATTAATTTGAAAAGCATTTCCTAAGGCCAACTCACTATCCCCATAATCACAGGCTGTATCAAGAGTCTTAATTCCTGAACTGTAAGCTAAAGTTAAAATTGAAAGTATTTCTTCAGGAGAAACTTTACCCTTTAAATTATTAATTCCATAATCAAGTCCAAATTGAACAGTACCTAATATTATTTTTTCTACTGGTTTCATTTAAGGAAGAAATTGATCTTATTAATTACATATTCCTGTTCTTCATTAGTCAAAGTAGGAAACATAGGTATGCTTAAGCAATGTTTGTAATAGTTTTCTGCATGTGGCAAATCTCTTTCTTTCCAGCCGAATTGACGGTAATAGGGCATCAAGTGGGCAGGTATATAATGGATTTGTACGAAAATATTATTTTCTCTTAAATATTTAAATAATTTAAGTCTATCTTTTACTTCTATTACATACAAATGATAAGCATGCCCATCTACTACGCCAGATTGTCCAAGAATTTTGGGGTTGCCAACAAAAGCACGATTGTATATTTCAGCAATTTCTTTTCTTCTGTATAAACCTGCATCAGCTCTTTTAAGTTGACTGCTGCCTAATGCTGCCTGGAAATCGGTGATTCGATAATTGAAACCAAGCTGTTGCATTTCCATATACCATCCGGGGTAATCCGTTTCTTCAGCATAACCTCCAGTGGCAAACTCAATGGAATTAGTAAATGTATCGTTGCCCTTGGTGATACCATGAGAACGTAACCTGTTCAATTCTTTGTATAATTCTTCATTATTTGTGGTTACCATGCCACCTTCACCGCAGGTAATGTGTTTAACAGGATGAAAAGAAAAAATAGCGAGATCCTGGTATTCACCATTTCCGCATAAATGTTTTTTGTTGTTGGTGTCGTAAAAAAAACTACCGGGTGCATGTGCAGCATCTTCAATAATCCATAATCCATATTCATCTGCCAATTGACGAAATTGTTCCATATTGACTGAACGACCTGCAAAATCAACTGGAATTATTCCTTGATAAGTGCCTTTTGGTGATGATTCCAGTATCTTTTTAACGGAATTATAATCGATCAAATAGGTGTTTGGATCTATATCGGCAAAAATAACTTCACCTCCGCAATACCGCACACAATTGGCTGATGCCACAAAGGTTATAGGGGTCGTTATGACTTTGTCACCGGGTTTTACATTCAATGCCATTGCACTTATATGCAATGCCGCTGTCCCATTGGAAACAGCCACAGCGTACTTACAACCTATGTATTTGGCAAAATCATCTTCGAATTCTTTGATTTTGGGACCCTGAGTCAGATATTCCGATTTCAGAGTCTCTACAACGGCTTGAATATCACTTTCTGTAATATCCTGATGACCATAAGGTATGGATCTCGTTATCATTTTACTTTGAATTTCGGGTCACAAAAGTTTACAATTTTCTCACGCATAGATTCAATTGTTTCCCATTCAGTATTATTGTCTGAACTATAATGAAAATCTCTGGGTACCAGGGTAGCATTATGGTGTTTAATATATTCTTCCTGAGTATGATTGAAAGACACGGAGGGTAGAATAGCATAAAACCTGCCTAAATCAATCGTATTTAAAGCATCGGTCGAGGTTATCATTTCTTCATGAAGTTTTTCTCCCGGACGGATTCCTACGTCTTCAAATTTCGCATTTGGCGCAATGGCTTTGGCAACATCGATAATTCTATAAGAAGGGATTTTGGGTATGAAGATTTCTCCGCCTAAATGATGCCCGATAGCAAACATCACTAAATCAACTCCCTCCTGAAGAGAAATGTTAAAACGCGTCATTTCCATGTGGGTAATAGGCAAGACTCCTGACTCCCTTTTCTTTATAAAAAAGGGAATGACAGAACCACGAGAGCCCATGACATTTCCATACCTGACAACCGAAAATTTTATATCTCTTGCCCCTTTAATGTTATTTGCAGCTACAAATAATTTGTCTGAACATAGTTTCGTTGCTCCATAAAGATTGATTGGGGCACAAGCTTTGTCTGTGGAAAGAGCGATGACATGTTTAACACCGGTAGCCAATGCTGCATTAATCACATTTTGAGCACCATGTATATTTGTTTTAATACATTCTTCAGGATTATATTCTGCGGTATCCACTTGTTTAATTGCTGCAGCGTGAATGATAACATCGATTCCTTCACAAGCCATCTTCAGACGTTCACCATCACGAACATCTCCGATAAAATAACGCATTTGAAGATATTTATCTTCTGGATATTTTAGTCTTAATTCATATTGTTTCAATTCATCACGAGAATAGATTACAATACGTTTCACTTCAGGATAGTCTCTTAAAATCGTTTCTACAAACTTTTTTCCAAAAGAACCTGTTCCACCGGTTATTAATACAGAATTATTATTTAACATCTTATATTATTTTAAAAGACCTTGATTATTTATAGGAAGATTTCATTAAGAATAGCTTATTGTCATTAAAAGCATTCCTGAAATACAAAGATCCCAAAAGCCAGAAAACAATAAAGAGACCGCCTATCAGTCCACCAAGAACAGTCCCTTTCGCTTTTCCAAGTTTATCTTTTTCAAGTGGCAATCTTGGCGTATCGATTATCTGAACCAAAGGTGTTTGTCTTGCAAGGTCAAGCTTGAGCGTCTCGAGATTTTTAAGTACTTCTGTATAAATAGTTGCATAAAGCTGAACATTATATTCCTGTTTGATTTTAGGTACAGCAGCCGTTTGAATGGCAGCATTCAGATTGATCTGTGAATAGGAAGCGCTTCGGTAAAGAGCCGATTCATACAATTGCTTTATTGAATCTGCCGTTGCCTGCATCATTTCAATATTTGCTTTGGTTTGAGATGTACGGGTATCCTTGTAAAATTGGTATGTTTCCGACATGAGTTTTTCTACAAAAAATTTGGAAAAAAGCTCATCCATACTTGTAAAATTCACATTTACCACCCCTAACTTCTTATCTTTTCTGGCAACCAATAAAGAGCCGGATTCAACAATATTATTGTAAATAGAGCATAGCACACTATCTTGCATCCTAGTAAAGGTCTCCCGTTTCTGACCAACGGGAAAAGATAAACTGCGTATTTCTACATCTTTACTTTTTTGCCACATATCACGCAATCCGTTAAAATCGATGTATACTTCCACGAGATTCTTCTTCACTCCCATATAATTTACCGGAGTAAGCAAAGTCTGTTCTACAGCATGACGAGACTTTATTATTTCGAGCAAATTATCACCGCTAAAGGCATCTTCATTCATACCAAAGTTTCCAAATCCAAAAGAAGAAGCCAAAGCGGCAAGCCCGGAACCACCTCCACCGGAATTGTCTATCAGTACAAATGAAAGGTGTGCTTTGTATTCAGGCTCAGTTAACAGGACAGTCACCAACCCAAGAGAAGCTCCACCCAATCCAAAGACAAGTATTACTATCCATTTACTCAGGAGGTATTTCCAGAGCACCTTTATTTTCTCTGACAAATCCTTCAACGAAATACCTTCGTTCACACTGGACTTCATGTTTTTTTCTTTTTCGTTCATCATTTATTTATCTTAACACTGAAATAACAAGGGCTGCAACTGTGGCAATTGAACCCAACATTGAAACGGTCTCAGCCGTTGACATTTTGTTCTTAAGTTCGACCGGCTTTTCGGGTACAACAATATGCGAACCAGGTCTTATTGCGGGATAAGTTTTTATGCCAAGAAAACTTTTGGTACTTTTGGCAGTTCCGTTTGCATAGAGTACAAATGTCCTGCTTTTTTGAGCGCGATCCGAAAAGCCACCGGCACTGCTTACATAATATTCAAGCGACATCTTTTTATCATAACCTACGTAAGTTGGGAATAAAACTTCACCCAAGACACGAACGGTTTGCAGTTCACGGGGCACATATACAACGTCTCCCTCTTCCAGATATAAATCTTGACTTAAACCTGGATGCTCCATTATTTTTTGCAGATCAATACCGACAATACCCTCCGAATTCATTATCTGTTCCGCAGCTTGAGAACCGCTCAATTCTTCCTGAACAGTTTTTATATCTTTAGAACCTGTTTTCTGGAGTAAATTAACATCTATGTTTTTTTCCGCATTGGATGTTATTTGTCGCTTGGCATTATCTGCCATTTTTTGTTTCAATATATTTTCAACACCGCTCGTCTTTTCATTACGAATCAGATAAGCGCCCAAGGGATAGGCATAATGGGTAAACCCACCGGCACGTCCCACAAGATCGGAGATTCTTTCAGCCTTATTGATAATGTTGTATATTCCTGGCTGTAAAATTTCTCCTTCAATATGAACCATACGGATGTCCTCATAACCTGAAATAATGCGAACAATCACCTGATCGCCGTTTTGGAGCAGAAAATCACCTTCACCTTTCTGTAAATTAAGGTTTTTGTCAAGGTGAAATTTCATAACTAATGTTTTTGCATTTGTTTCAAGCAGCTTTTTGGGATCTTTAATAATCCGGATCAATTCAATAGAATCCGTCGAAGCCCTTTCCACAAAACCGTTTGCTTTGAAAACCAAGTCCCTAAGTGTAATATTATCGATCTTTGGAAAAACACCCGGCGATCTTACAGCTCCCCATATCGATACAAATTCATCCTCCCGATAGTCAAACAAACTGCGGATTTCTACCGAATCGTCTTTTTGAAGCAAAATATCGGGTGTCAGATTGTGTAATACTTCTCCCAAATTGAAGCCTAAAATTTCCGAAACATGGTTTTCGTTCTTACGTGTAATAAAGGCCATTTTCAGGTAAGCATCCTCTTTAACGCCTTCAGCCTTATCAATAAGGTTCTTCACCGTCATCCCGGATTCGAGCGCATAAGCTCCAGGACGAAAAACAGAACCTTGAATATCAACACGATTCTCGAATATATTTAAGGTAGTTTCTACGGCATAGGTATCTCCCGGATTTAATATAAAGGTGGCCATCTCCTTTTCGGATACATTAACAACAACCCTTTCACGTCCATTAAGTCTAAAACCGGTAATACTTGCTTTATAAGCATTTTCGGTATATCCTCCTGCAAAACGGATTAAGTCCTGAAGGTGCTCTCCCTGCAATGCTTCAAAAATGGCCGCATGTTTAACAGCCCCTTTAATGGAAGTCCGGATTTTGTATGGCTCAATTTTGATGACATCTTCATCCTGCAAAGAAACATTATCTGTTAAAACACCATCAATCAGAAAACGATAAATATCAATATTAGCGATGGCTTTACCATGTCTTATTACTTTAATATCACGCATAGAGCCCATTTCCCCGGGACCTCCACATGCGTACAACGCATTGAAAGCCGTTGCAAGTGATGGCAATGTATATGATCCTGGGAGGGTAGCTTCGCCCACCACAGTGACACGTATGCTCCTGATGTTGCCAAGTGAGACTGCGATTTTTGTTTCACCCGAAGAAACGCCTGAGTAGATATTTGAAAGTCTGCCCTTGATGCTTCTTGCTACAGCTTCTATCGTTTGACCGCTTACCTTTACCAATCCGACAGTAGGTATGCGCACAAATCCTTCAGGAGTAACTTTAACATGGTAATTGGCTTCATAGAGGCCGGATATATCAATTATCAATTCATCGTATGTTCCCAAAATATAACTTGGAGGTGTCGGGATATTCAGTTTGGGCTCAAACGTGAGATCCTGACCGCCAAATAAATCGGCACCAAAAACTTTAAATCTATAGTTTTTGATATCCTTGTTATAATTATAATCCCTGTATTTAGTACTATCCTTGTAGTTATAATTAACGTTATAATAATCATCCATATTTACGGGAGTAAAGTCATTCGAACTCTTATCCTTTTTCTTCTTAGCCTTTATCAAATTTCCATTCTTATCCTTAATCAAATACTCACTCTTATCATCATTCACGTTTTGATTTGAATTCGTATTATTTTCATCTTCTTTATACATAGAACGTTCAGGTGTATCTTCCGTTCCAACATTCGCTCCAACATTCGTTCCAACCGAAGTGCCTCCCGCTTTATATTTTTTGTACATTTCAAGCTGCTCAGGAGTGAGACTGTTGAGATTCTGAGCCATCAGGCTACTACCAACCATTAGCAAGTAAAACACGATAAATAAAATTCTCTTCATACAATTTATAACTTATATTTTGAATTGCAAAATTACGATATAAATTCAATTTACGTTTACTAAATACCAAAGTTCGTCACTCCCATTTGTAAGAAACAACGGCAAAAATATTTCCATAAAAATGTTCTTCTGCCTTACAACGACATTATAGGCAATAACGCTTACTTAACCAATAAATTGTCTAAATGAAGCATTTGTTGAATTTTCAAAGGGAACTTGGAGCAAAAGGGCAAAATGAATGTCCAATTTAAGCAAAATTTGAATGTTTCGGTTAAATCAATAGTTCGTTTAAAACTTAGTTAATTCTCTGATATACAGTAAAATAACCACTAATATACTTGTTTAAAACCGCAGGAATTCGTATATTTAAAGTATTAATTACCAGTTAATTACTCTATTTATGACGATCCCTGCGATTTATAATTTGTACAGCAAAATAATCCTTGAGGCTTTATCCGTTTCCCAAATAAAGCTCAACAAATGCAGACGTGATTTTATGATTGAGGTTTTCATGTTATACCTGAGCATCCCTTCCCGGATCAATTTCCTCCAGTTAGGCCGATACGGCCGGCATGGGGAGCAACGCTATCGGCGCCAGTTCGAGAAGGAGTTTGATTTCTTTTCCTTTAACAAGGCTCTGTCAGTGCCCTAGGTAGGGCCTCGCAACGCCATTGGCTTCGATCCGAGCTTCATCCATAATTCCGGCAAGCAAACGCCCGAAATCGGATACTTCTGGTCGGGATGTGCCGGTAGGGCACTGCGGGGAATTGAAGTCCTTGGACTATCCGTCATTGACGCGGACACCAAGTTGAGTTTTCACCTGGAAGCTGTGCAAACACCTACCACCAGATGCCTGAACGACAACGACCTCTCCTTGCCCGATTGGTATGCTGCCGTCATAAAAGAACGAATCGAATTGATCCTATCCATTACCGGATATGTTGTCGCGGATGCCTATTTCTCCAAAAAGAAATTTGTGGAAAAGATGCGGAAATGGTCCCTGCCTCTGGTCAGCAAACTTCGGGATGACGCAGACTTGCTATACCTTTCAAAACAACCCAAAACCGGCAATAAGGGCAGACCAGTAAAATATGAAGGCAAAGTGGATGTCAAAAATCTGAACCACAAACACCTTCAACCTGTCGAAAACAACAAAAATATAAAAGCCTACTCAGGGATCGTCTATTCCAAGTCTCTTGGCAGGAACATCCTGCTGGTTGTCGAAGAATTCCGCATAAAGGATAAAACGATACACCGGCTATTGTCCTCCTCCGATACGGAGCAAGCTCCTATGGATGTCATTGACATCTATCACACCCGATTCCAGATAGAATTCTTCAGGGATGCAAAGCAATTTGCGGGACTGGAAAACGCACAGGCCAGAAGCGGGAATAAGCTCTACTTCCATTTTAATACGGCACTCACAACGGTCAATGTGGCCAAGGTAATGCAACTGAGCAATCCGGATATGCGGGAGGTCCCATTTTCAATGAAGACGCACAAGACGCTGTTCCACAACGCATTACTGCTGTCGCGATTTATTCGCCTGTTCGCCATCAACCCGAACTCAATCAAAAATCATCAGCATGTCAAATATCTTTTGTATTTCGGCACTATGGCCGCGTAAATATCGCTATTTTTTGAACGAACTATTGATTTAAAGGACAGGGATCCCATAAAATGTGCCTTGTAGAAAATTGTTGAGTGATTTTTAAAAATTAATTCGGACAATAGTGGTAGTTTACTAAGCTATGGTTTTTAGGTGTTATTACTATAATCTATTTGCTTTACAAAAAAAACACCTACATTTGCAGCCTTTTACAAACCCTTTTATTTAATGGAACAATCGATACAAGTCTTTATCGCCTTTTTCCTGAGTCTGCTCTTAGTTTACATCACTATACCCGTCATTGTACGGCTTTCTAAGGAAAAAAAACTGTTTGACATTCCTAATGAGAGGAAAGTAAACAAGACTGTCATTCCAAATTTGGGAGGCGTTTCGATTTTTCTTGGTGTAAGTATAGGCACGCTGCTGAGCATAAATAAAATGGAATTCACCGATTTAAGGTACATTCTGGCTGCATTGATTATCATGTTCTATACAGGGATCAAAGATGACATTCTGATCATTACACCAAAAAAGAAATTTATTCTGCAAGTTCTTTGCGGTTTGATACTAGCAGTTTTAGGTGATATACGATTTACCAACTTGCATGGTATTCTGGGGATTAACCAAATTGGTTGGATTAGTAGTATTCTGTTCAGTGTTTTAGTTTTTGTTGCCATTATCAATTCCATCAATCTGATTGACGGCATAGATGGACTTGCATCCGGCTTAGGACTATTAATTTCGCTGTTTTTTGGCATTTCGTTTTACTATTTTGGACACCTTGAGTATGTTCTGTTATGCTTTGCTACGTTTGGAGGTCTTATCCCATTTTTCATGTTCAATGTGTTTGGAAAGAAGAATAAGATTTTCATGGGAGATACCGGTTCACTCATCCTTGGACTGCTCTTTGCAATCTTTGTTGTCAAATTCAATGAATTTTCGCTCTTGCAACCTAGGGTAATAAACTCTTACGCTCCGGCGGTTTCAATGGCTGTCGTTTTTGTTCCCTTGTTTGATATGGTTCGGGTTTTTTGTCTGCGACTCATCCATAAACGATCGCCCTTTTCGGCTGACAAAAACCACATTCACCATAAATTGCTTGAGCTTGGGTATAGTCATTTAAAATCTACTATTTTGATCGTTTCAGCGAATCTCATCATCATAGCGCTGATGTTTGCTTCTAGAAACTGGAATATCCACCTTTCCATTTTCATGTTGATCGGCATAGGTCTTATTTTCAACTACATTCCTGATCTCATACTTAAGAAGAGAGCAAGCGTCTAAGCAAACAGATATATTGGGCATGTCCTGCTTCCATTCGGAATTCAGAACATTTTGTTTGGAAAAACCATAAATACCACACGCATTTTATGAAAAAAAACCTCCTTGGCTTGTTCCTCTTTGCCACCATCGGCTCTCAGGCCCAAACCAACCTTCAGGTTCATTACGACTTCGGTAAAAACCGCAAGTACATCACTTCCACTTTGGAAATGTTTAAACCCGATAAGTGGGGGAATACGTTCTTCTTCGTGGATTATGACTTCAACTACGGTAAAGACAAACATCCCAGCATGTCCTATATGGAAATTGCACGTTGCATCAATACGTGGGGTGGACCTTTCAGTGCACATATTGAGTACAATGGAGGTCTTGGCGGGGGTCCGCTAGGTGGGGGTGCCAGTTACTCCTATGCCATCAATAATGCGTGGTTGGGCGGTGTGGATTATGGCATGCACAATGTCGATTATTCGAAGACCTTGAATCTGAAAGCACTATATAAACACATTGTCGGCAAACAGGAATCTGCACAGTTTACGGCTGTTTGGGGACTTCATCTCCTGAACCACAAAATCAGCCTGACCGGTTTTGCCGATATCTGGTTGGAAGACAACACCAATTCGGATGGATCACAAACCAGTTACACCTTCATCAGTGAACCCCAATTTTGGTACAACTTCAACAGCAACATGTCTGCGGGTGGCGAAGTGGAATTGTCCAGCAACTTTGCCGGGAAACATGGTTTTATGGTAAATCCGACCTTGGCCGTCAAGTGGAACTTCTAAAAACTCTACTATTCCTTATCACCGTATGCCAAATCACCTGCATCGCCCAAGCCTGGAACAATGTACGAATGACTGTTCAGTTCCGGGTCAATGGCAGCGCACCAAAGGGTAGTATCTTCCGGGAAACAGTTTTTGACATAATCAACACCTGTTTGACTTGCAATGATTGTTGCCAGATGGAGTTTTGCCGGTGTGCCTTTGGATAGTAGTGCACCATAAGAAAGTTCCAACGAACTGCCGGTGGCCAGCATCGGATCGGTTATGATGAGTGTTTTCCCTTCAATGGACGGTGACGCAATATACTCGATGTTGATTTCAAACTTCAAGGCATCCTTGTATTTGCGGTAAGCGGAAACAAATGCGTTTTCAGCCTGGTCGAAATAACTGAGGAAACCGTGGTGGAAAGGCAAACCGGCACGAAGTATGGTCGAACACACAATTTGATCGTCAATGGTGTTTACTGGAGCAATGCCAAGCGGAGTTTTCACCTTTTTCTCACTGTAAGACAATTCCTTACTGATTTCGTAAGCCATAATTTCACCGATACGTTCCACATTGCGGCGAAAACGCAACCGGTCATTTTGGATTTCAACACTTCGGATTTCCAGAAGAAACTGGTTGAGAAGGGAATTGTTCTGGGAAAGATTGACAACTTTCATGGGTTCGAATATTTCTGCAAATGTATAAAAAAGGTTTCTGACCACTTCGTTTTCCTCCAAATATTATAAAAATGCACAATAATGAATATTTCGTGCAATAAAGAAATTTTTCTTTAATTAGCATCTTTTTTTGGAATTTTGTCCCTATCTTTGTCCTTCCAAAAGAAGGTTTTCGATAAGATAGTTAAATCAGTATAAATCAATTCATTATTTAAAAAATGGCAAATTTAGATTTGAGCAAGTACGGCATTTCGGGTAATTTCGAAATCGTACACAACCCTTCGTACGAAGTGTTGTTTCAGGATGAAATGAACCCCGCAAACGAAGGTTTTGAAAAAGCCAAGTTAACCGAAACCGGTTGCACAGCAGTTTACACAGGCAAATTCACCGGCCGTTCCCCCAAAGATAAATTCTTTGTCAAGGACGCTGTTACAGATAGCGCAATGTGGTGGGATGGCACCATCAACCGTCCGACTAGCGAAGAAGTCTTCGATAGCTGCAAAGGTTTGGTAACAAAACAACTTTCATCTTCCGATAAATTGTACGTTGTAGACACCTTCTGCGGTACCAACGAAGATACTCGCATGAAAGTGCGTTTCATCATGGAAGTTGCTTGGCAGGCTCACTTCGTGACCAACATGTTCATCCGCCCTTCTCACTTCGAACTGGCCAACTACGGTGAGCCCGATTTCGTATGTCTGAACGGTTCCAAAGCCACCAACCCCAACTGGAAAGAACAGGGTTTGAACTCTGAAAACTTCGTATTGTTCGACCTGACCAAAAAGATGCAGATCATCGGTGGTACCTGGTACGGCGGCGAAATGAAGAAAGGCATTTTTTCCTTGATGAATTTCTACCTGCCCCAACGCGGTATCGCTTCCATGCATTGCTCTGCCAACGTAGGTAAAGACGGTGACGTTGCTGTTTTCTTCGGCCTTTCCGGCACTGGCAAAACCACGCTTTCAGCCGACCCAAAACGTTACCTCATCGGTGACGACGAACATGGTTGGGACGATCACGGTGTGTTCAACTACGAAGGTGGTTGTTATGCCAAGGTTGTTAACCTGAGCCAGGAAAACGAACCCGACATCTGGCGTGCCATTCGTCGTGATGCGCTGTTGGAAAATGTAACCGTAAACGACAATGGCGTAATCGACTTTGCTGACCAATCTGCAACGGAAAACACCCGCGTTTCCTACCCGATCTACTTCATCAACAAAATTGTTTCTCCTTCACGTGCCGGTCACGCCAAGAAGATCATTTACTTGTCTGCTGATGCATTCGGCGTATTGCCTCCGGTTTCCATATTGGACGACAACCAAGCTCAATACCACTTCCTTTGCGGTTTCACCTCCAAACTGGCTGGTACCGAACGCGGTATCACCGAACCGGTTCCTTCCTTCTCTCCTGCTTTCGGCGAAGCTTTCTTGACGCTGCACCCGACTGCATACGCCAGCACGCTGGTTAAGAAAATGAAAGAAAACGATGCCAAGGCTTATTTAGTGAACACCGGTTGGAACGGCACTGGCAAACGCATCTCCTTGAAAGATACTCGCGCCATCATCGACGCCATCATCGATGGCAGCATCGACAAGGCTGAAAGCCAGGTAATCCCCATCATGAACCTGACCGCTCCCATCAAACTGAATGGCGTTTCCGATATCCTCGACCCGCGCAACACTTACAGTGACGTGAAGGAATGGGAAACCAAAGCCACCAAGCTGGCCGGCATGTACATTGAAAACTTCAAGCAATATTGCGACAACGACGCAGCCATTGCCTTGATTCCCTCCGGTCCTCAGATCTAATCATTTCAACTGATATATTCTGCAATCCCTGCTGTCCTAAGGACGGTGGGGATTGTTTTTATATACCAAAATGGAAAAAATAGCGTATTTTCGTAATCAGAATTATAAATTATGAAAAAACCAAAAGACCAGATATTGGTTATCTTCGGCGCCTCGGGTGACCTTACCTACCGTAAGCTGATTCCTGCACTATACGCTCTATTTGACCAAAATATGATGCCTGAGAAATTCCAGATCATCGGTGTTGGTCGAACCACGATTGGCGAAGGTGCCTTTCGGGATAAGATAACCGAAGGCATTCGCTCCTTTTCTGAAAGCAACCACCTTCAAGAGGATGAAGTGTTGGCCTTTAGTCAACACCTCACCTATTTTCAGATGGACGTATATGACCCGAAAGAGTACCTTCGGCTGAAATCGTATATGGATGGCTGGTGCGCCAAAGAACAAGCCGAATTAAACTATCTTTTTTATATGTCGTTGCTGCCTAGCGCTTTCGGGCCTATTGCCAAAAACCTGGCATCTGCTGGATTACAGACTTCAGCCGATTCCTTCCGTCGCCTCATCGTCGAAAAGCCATTTGGTTACGACTTGGAATCGGCGCTGAAATTGAATTCCGACTTGCACGAAGCCTTTGCGGAAGAGCAAATATACCGCATCGACCACTACCTGGGGAAAGAAACCGTTCAGAACCTATTGGTGATGCGTTTCTCCAACGGCGTTTTCGAACCGCTCTGGAACCGGAACTTCATTGACCGCGTGGAAATAACTTCGGCAGAAAGCCTCGGGATGGAAGGCCGTGGGGGCTATTATGACGGCTCTGGCGCCCTTCGGGACATGCTGCAGAACCATCTGCTCCAAGTGGTCGGTTTTGTAGCCATGGAGCCGCCTTCTTCCATGGACGCAAATGCCATCCGGAACGAAACCCTGAAAGTGCTGCAATCGCTCAAACCACTCAAGGAAGACGATATAGCTTCACAAGTCATCCGTGGTCAATACGTTCAATCCAAAGTACGCGGAGAAGTCCTGGCCGGTTATCGCGAAGAGAAAGGGGTTAATCCGAATTCGCGAACCGAAACCTACGTGGCCGTGAAGTTCTTTATCGACAACTGGCGCTGGGGTGACGTACCATTCTTCATACGGACGGGCAAACGGCTGCCTACCCGTGTCACTGAAGTCGTTGTTCACTTCAAACCGACTCCGCACGTACTGTTCAACAACGACGAAGTTTGTCAACAAAGCAACCAATTGATCATACGCATTCAGCCGGACGAAGGCATTTTGCTTAAAATCGGCATGAAGCAACCTGGTGCCGGGTTCAATGTGAAGCCGGTGAATATGGATTTCCACTATACGGATTTGTCCGACATGCATTTGCCTTCGGCATACGAACGCCTGTTGTACGATGCAATGGTGGGAGACTCTACACTTTATGCCAGAGCAGACGCCGTGGAGGCCGCTTGGAAATTCGTGGCACCAATCCAGAAAGTATGGGCTTCGGACCCCGACCAAAAGATTCACGGCTATCCGGCCGGAACCTGGGGACCTGAACATGCAGACGAGCTCATGAAAGGCTGCACCGAAGGCTGGCGCTATCCTTGTAAGAATTTAGCTGACGACGGTCAGTATTGTGAATTATAACATGATGAAATACCCTCGAATACTCGTTTTTGAGACCTTGGACGAAATGGCACTGAAAGCCCTTCGGTGGTTGTCAGAAAAAACAGCTGCCCGAGATACGGTTTCTATTGCCCTATCCGGTGGTAACACACCGCAGGCACTATTTGAAAAAATTGTAAAACTCGATACCGGAACCGTTGACTGGAACAAACTCCTGGTCTTTTGGGGAGACGAACGTTGCGTGCCACCCGAGCATACGGACAGCAATTTCCGTAGTGCCCAAAAAAGCATCCTGATTCCGTTGGACATCCCGGAAGAGCACATTTTTCGGATGCACGGAGAGGCAGATCCTGAAATGGAGGCTGAACGCTACAGCCAACTTTTGGCGGAACACTTGCCCATCGTAAACGAATTCCCTCAATTCGATTTGATTCTGCTTGGACTGGGTGAAGACGGGCATACGGCCTCGATCTTTCCAGATGATAAATACCTGTTCGCTTCTACCCAATTTTGTGCCGTTGCCAAACATCCGCTTAGCGGCCTGCAACGAATTACATTGTCAGGTTCCACGATCAACCATGCCCTAGAGGTGGTTTTTTTGGTAACCGGAACACCAAAGGCAGGGATTGTTGCTGAAATTGTTCAGACACCAGAGCTGACGAACTATCCAGCAACAAAGGTTGCTCCCCTATCCGGGAAACTCACTTGGTTTTTGGATAAAGCGTCCGCTTCGGGTTTAAAGGCTTAAAACTGATTGGTCAAATTTGCCAATTCTTTTCCCAAAATTTCTGCACCAACAGCTACACACAACGCACAGGGGCGCTCAGCATAATAAGTTGCATTCCGGTCATTTGGTATTACAGACTGAGGTTCTCTCGTCATCTCCAACAAGTCCGCACAAATGAAACTGCCCAGCTTTTGCTTAAATGCACTTGCTGTCTTCTGCACCGTTTCGTAATTCGCTGTTTTGGCATTAATATCCAATGGGTCAGAAGCTGGCTTTACCATTCCTAAAACCATGAACATACCTGTTGCCGCACCGCATACCTCCCTTAAACGCCCCATTCCAGCACCAAAAGGAGCGGAAAGACGTTTCAACGTTTCTATTTCAAAGGGGAAATAGTCGGCATAAGCCATCACGACAGATTGGCTGCAATTATACCCTTCCTTAAAAAAATCGACCGCTCTGGTTGTTCGATCTTCAATTTCCTGTTCAGTCATAACACATTTTAATCAAAAATAGTCTCTTTTGAAAAATCGATTAAATGGGGTATCCGATCATCTCCCGTAAATTTTAGTTTCAGTTCGGCTGACCCGTGCATCAAAAAGTTTGTCCAATGCACAATCATATGGAGTGCATATACTTGCGCTTTTAGCCACCTATTTATGCGTTATTAGTCCTTTGCAGTCCTAAAAAATTGACCTGAAAAAAACACCAAGGTGTTTTTTTAAAACACAGCTTTGTTTTGTGTAAAACACCTTGGTGTTTTTTGACCAAAAAAAGTCAGATTTTCAGGTAAATTTGGTTTTGAGTACTGTTTTGGGCGTCGGAGAATCGTCTATTTGAAAATGGATTGAGTGTTGGTCGTCAATATCGAAATCTCCCGAGCTTATGATCAAATAAATATGTTATATTTATTCATAAGTTGACAAAGCCATTGTTGGTCTGGTCTTGATGCAATTTGGTGATTACAAGGGATTGTTGAAGTATATGAAAATATCATCAAAAATCAACACGGGAGATGATCGGATACCCCATTATCGTTTATTTCTCCAGCTCCATATATACCAACGCGCTTGCACCGACAATAGCGGCGTCTCCTGCTTTTAGTTGAGAAGGAAGTATCTTTACCTTGTTTTTAAAGATAGGCAACAGATGATCTTCCATACTTTCACGAGTTGGTTTGAAGATGTATTCGCCGGCTGCCGTCGGGCCGCCAAAAAGAAAGATGGCCTCCGGACTGGTATGATGGACGGTATCGGCTAAACCCTGACCCAGCCACTTGCCGGTTTGTTCAAACACTTCCAACGCTACGGCATCACCGCTTTCAGCAGCGTCAAAAATCATTTTTGAATCGAGTTCGTTAAAGGATTTGTTGGACAGAAGGCTGTTGACAGCATTGTCACGGGCCATAATTTCGAAGGCTGTCCGCTTCATGCCTGGAGCAGAACAATATGCTTCCAGATGGCCCCTTCCGCCGCAACCGCATAAGCGCCCATTGGGAATCAGCGTGGTGTGACCGCACTCTCCGGCAAAACCATCGTGTCCGTAAAGCAGTTGCCCGTTTACAACGATACCACTTCCAACACCCGTTCCAAGCGTGTACATTACAAAATGTTTCATGCCTTTGGCGCCGCCGTAGATCATTTCGCCCAAAGCAGCGGCATTTGCATCGTTCGTCAACGCAATGGCCTTATATTCAGGAAATTTTTCGTGGAGTAATTTCACAAAAGGCACAACACCCTTGAACGATAGATTGGGAGCTTCTTCGATGGTCCCGTTGTAATAATTGGCATTGGGAGCACCGATTCCGATGCCGAGGATTTCCGATTCGGGATTCATCAGACTGACCGAATGAATCAACTCCCGGATAGCTTCCGCCAAATCCGTTATATATTTGTTGATGTCACCATGTGCCGGTGTGGGGATATTGCCCTTTACCAGTACATTTCCTTCTTCGTCAACTACGCCGATGGCAGAATTGGTTCCACCTATATCAACACCGATTGCTACTTTTTTCATGAGATTTTTAAAGATTATTGATTGAAGATTTCAAAGTTAGTGTATATATCCATACACTCACAAACTGCCGGTTTGTTTTTGTGTTAAAGTTCTTTTTTTCATGGGAATTGCAACTATAGCTCCACTCATCCAATTACTTTCAGAAGTGCCTATCTTATTGATCAGCACTATTTTATAATATTTCCGAAGTAAGGGCTGTTGGCCATTTACGAATCGACATTCTATCGAAACAATTCCTTTATGGGTTGTGGCCCTGAATTCATATTCAGCAAAGTTTCCATTCTTGTATCCATAACCCTCACCATCGTCTTGGTAAAGCTTACCAATTGCCTCCCCTTTTTGATTCAGGGATACCATCAACGTCAAGGAATCGGCACGGTATTCAACCGTACTTTGAATGACTTTGCCCAAAGGCACTATGGATCCTTCCCGAATGCTGACATCGGGTTGGTATTTATCGGTCAGACTGTTTTCTCCGGCGATGGAAACAACGACCCAATTTCCTTTTGGTTTGACAGGAGAGATGGCCCATTTGGGTACAATCATCAAATCAGCACCCAATAAGAATGCTTGTTCTTCGCGGCGCAACGAAGTGTCTTTCACATCGGCGAAAAACAATGGCCTCATCACTGGCATACCTGTGAGAGCGGCTTCATGGAACAGGGTGTAGCTATAAGGCAGCAATCTGTAACGACGGTTCATGGCTGTTCTGGAGACTTCTTCAACCTCCGGGCCAAAAGCCCATGGCTCCTTATCATTGGTCCCTTTGCAGGCATGGCCTCTGGAAAAAGGATAAAAAGCGCCAAGTGCTATCCAGTGCGCAAATAAATCCGCATCTGTCGTTCCTTCGAAACCACCAATATCAGGGCCTGAAAAACACTGTCCTGATAGGCCTAAGTTAATCACCATGGGAATGGACATCTTAAGGTATTCCCAGGCTCCCTTATTGTCACCCGTCCAAGTGGCTCCATAGCGGTGACTGCCCAGATAACCTGAACGTGACAAGAGAAAGGGACGTTTTTCTGGATTCGCAGTTTGAATCCCTTCTTTGGAAGCTTGTATCATCAACATGCCGTAAACATTGTGATATCGCAAATGAACATCCGGGACAAGGCCTCCACCGCCACGGTGGAAATTATCGGCAGGCATGGAGTGGTCTGGGACTTCAAACACAGCGGGTTCATTCATATCGTTCCAAACACCATCGATGTTTTGGCTCATAAAGTCCTTGTAAAGGCTAGCCCACCAAAAAAAGAAGGCGTTAATTCCCAGTTCTGGGGAACAGATTGAATAACCTTGGGCTCATGTAACAAGGCAAAAGAAGGCAAATGAGCTTCCCCAATAAAATCTGCAGGATAAAAAATAGCGACTTCAGGTGCAATAAGACCATCTCGGGTATCTTTTGCCTGAACATGTAGAAAAAAAACACTTGATAAAATTAGGAATGTGCATTTTTTAAACTTCATAATGCTTCCAATTTATTCAGTCAATATATAATCGATCAAAGGTAAAATAATCCTCCGAATTTGAAAGAGGTCAGAGCTATTGGCCCTGACCTCATGGTTTATCCCACCATTTTTTTCTTTGGCGAACGTCCGGCCTTTTTTAAAGTTTGATCCAAAATATATTGCAGCTGTCCGTTCGTACTCCGGAATTCATCCGCAGCCCATTTCTCGATCGCCTCCATCATATCGGTATCAAGTCGCAATGCAAAGTTTTTGGTTTCCTTGGCCACGGAATCAATGGTTCAACGTTCCAGCAATAATAACCGGTTGAGTAGCTTCCATTATTTTCAAAAAAAATTCAAGTTACATGTTAAGCATTATATTTGTACTTTTACAGTTATTAACATTTCACCGATGCGTGGCAAAAGAGTTCTTCTACTGATAGCAATCTGCAGCTTTGCGGCATTCGGCTGCGTGCAACAAAAAGACCGGCAGGTAAACGTTATGGGTGCCATATCCCACTTGGGTAACTCAGCCATCTATGTCACTTACACGAATGCTCAATTCAAACGGACTATCGATACCATCCATTCTTCCATGTCCGGAAAGTTCAATCTGAAGTTGCGGACCTGCGAAGACTTGGCTCCCATCACCATCTATTTTGCACGAAAGAAATGTTGGACAACCCTCTTTGCCGAACCCGGCGATCACATCACACTGCGTGGCAACATTGAATATGTGGAGATGCTCACCATTCGTGGAGGGCCTGTCAACAACGACCTGAACCGGTTTAAACTGCAGATAAGGGATCTTTACAAAGAACGTCTCGACATTTTGAAAGGCTCATATTACAAATCGAATTCCTCCGAAGTTAGATTGGCTGAAATCAACCTTCTTCTGAAACGATCTGCCAAGGAATTTATCAAAGAGAATTCCTCCTCCATTGCCAGTGTCGTTTTGATCCAAGATTTCTTTTATCAGGATTACGACCCCTATACCAGTGAGCTACTTGGCTTGTTGTCTGGCGAAGCAAGCAATTGTCATCTGGCCAACAAGATTCGCGAAGGCATCCGAAATAGACGTTAATTTATTTGTTTTTTGTTAATATTTATGTAACTTTGAGGCATATTAAAACTGATTCCTATGCTCGTCAAAGTTGCCAGCGCCGCCATTCAAGGCATCAACGCCAAACCCGTCCAAATTGAAGTTCATCTCTCCAGAGGCATCCGTTTTTCATTGGTCGGTCTGCCGGACAATGCCGTGCGCGAAAGCCATGAACGCATCGTCTCCGCTTTACAGGTAAACGGCATGGACCTGCCACGCAAACAGATTGTCATCAACATGGCTCCAGCCGATTTGCGTAAGGAAGGAACTTCCTACGATCTACCGCTTTTGGTTGGCATCATGGCCGCAGGTGACTATATCCCTGTTTCTTCCATCGAAAACAGCCTCTTCATCGGCGAACTTTCCCTCGACGGCAGACTTCAGCCCATACGCGGCGTTTTATCCGTAGCGATGCTGGCCAAGGATTCAGGCATCAAACGCCTCATCCTCCCGTCTGCCAATGCCCAGGAAGCATCGGTGGTCGAAGGGCTCGACGTTTACGGAGTGGAGAATATCCTTGACTTGGTGGCCTTGCTGAAAAATCCATTCGCCTTCACTCCCGCCCTGCCGAATATGCTTCCTCAACCGTCGGAAAACGTGACCCATGTTGAAGATTTTTCAGATGTGAAAGGGCAGGATCATGTTAAAAGAGCAGTCGAAGTAGCTTGCGCCGGCGGCCATAACCTGCTACTGGTAGGCCCCCCGGGTGCCGGTAAAACAATGATCGCCCACTGCATTCCGGGTATTTTGCCATCAATGAGCAGACAGGAAGCGCTCGAAACCACCAAAATACATTCTGTTGCCGGAAAAACGCAGGTCGGATTCGGGCTGTTGCATCACCGGCCTTTCCGTTCCCCCCACCACAGCATCAGCAGCGTCGCCTTGGTCGGTGGCGGAAGCAAGCCTCAACCAGGTGAAATTTCATTGGCCCACAATGGCGTTCTCTTTCTGGATGAATTGCCCGAATTCCAACGAAACGTGCTCGAGGTTTTGCGTCAACCTTTAGAAGAACGTAGCATCCACATTTCTAGGGTGAGTTATGCCATCGACTATCCGGCAGGCTTTATGCTTGTGGCTTCGATGAATCCTTGCCCCTGCGGGTATTACAACCATCCTGAAAAGGCTTGTATCTGCACGCCCGGTCAAATCCAACGATACATGGCCCGCATTTCCGGCCCCTTGCTCGATCGCATCGATCTGCACGTCGAAATATTACCGGTTTCCTACGAAAAGCTGAGTGATATTAATCCATCCGAAGCCAGTCAAAACATCAGGGACAGGGTTGTCCATGCCAGAGAAATCCAGGAAAAACGGTTTGGGAACGCCTCACTAACAACCTGCAATTCCGGAATGCGAACCAGGGAAATCCACCGCTTTGCCCAACCCGACGAAGCCGGACGAAAGTTGCTGAAAGCGGCCATGGAGAAGCTGAGCCTATCCGCCAGAGCTTACGATCGCATACTTAAAGTCGCCCGTACCATCGCCGATCTGGACGATTGCTTCAATGTTGAACTCAGGCACGTAGCCGAAGCCATTCAATACAGGACCTTGGATCGTGGGAATTGGGGTCAGTAAAGAAAAAAATCCGATTTCTAATTTTAACTTTCCAGTAATTCCATGAAACTGGACTTGATGTTATTGGGATTCAAGTCATCCGTATCCATGATGTATTTGCATTTGAGATAGAAACCTTCGCGTTCTTCCAGAGACTTTGCGATGTAGAATTCCAGCTCCTTGTCATCCTTACCTGCAATCAATGGCCGTTTGGTACGTGACATTTTCAGGCGGTCACGCAATTCGCGAACCGAAGTGCGGAGGTAAATGGTTTCACCATGCGCATTCATATATTCCATATTGTCGAAATGACAAGGTGTTCCGCCACCAGTTGAAATGAGTGTGCTTTCGAACTGAGAAACTTCGTGCAAGGCTTCCCGCTCCAGTTTCCGAAAGCCCTCTTCACCCAATCCATCGAATAACTCACTGATGGATTTCATGAACTTTTGTTCAATGAACGCATCCAGATCGACAAACGATAATTTCAGCTCCTTGGCCATCAGCTTGCCGTAAGTGGTCTTGCCTGAGCCCATATATCCAATTAAAAAATAGTTGTTCATACGCTTAATTCAATGGTAAGTAGTTAAAATGGGGCCACAATGATACAAAAAAAAGCAGCCAACACAAAAGGTTCACTGCTTTTTTCTTTTTGTTTATGTACGAATAGCTGTTTATTGATTCCAAAGGACGATTAATACGATAATCCCCAATATAATTCGATAATAGCCGAAAACGCTGAAATCATGCTTCCGTATGAAACCCATGAAGAACTTAATCACGGCATAGGCCACAATAAAAGCGACAATGAAGCCGATGGCAATAACCAACCATTCGAACGAAGAGAAAGCCATGCCATTCTTTAGGATGGTCAACAAGGTGGCACCTGCCATGGTCGGTATTGCCAGGAAAAAGGAAAATTCAGCGGCAGCACCTCTGGAAAGTCCCAACAACATGGCACCAATTATCGTGGCTGCCGAACGCGATGTTCCAGGTATCATGGCCAGACACTGGAAACAACCGATGGCAATGGCCAGTCCGAAAGGGATGGCAGAAACTTTATCTATTTTGAATGAAGTCTTCTTGGCATTGAACCGTTCCAAAAATATCAAAACAACACCGTAAAATATCAGTGTCATGGATACCACTATGGGATTGAAAAGATGTGCCTTGATAGCGTCACCGAAGATTAGACCAAGTATCATGGCAGGCAGTACTGCCACTAGAACCTTCATCCAAAGTGTCCAGGTCGCTTTCTGTCGTTCAGGCGTACCAGCAAAAGGCCATAGATCTTTCCAAAAAAAGACGACCACCGAAATAATGGCTCCCAATTGGATAATGACTTCAAAAGCGGTGGTAAAGGTTTTATTGCTAGAGAGTTTCAAAAACTCATCCACCAAAATCATATGACCCGTACTTGAAATCGGGAGAAATTCTGTTATCCCCTCCACGATACTGATCAGTATCGCCTTCAAAATCATGATTATATCCATCTCAATCCCACTTGGTGTTACGCATATCGCCGCTCTTCAAAAACTCTAAGTGCATGTTATGTGCGATACTTAAGGTATGTGGTGTGTGCGAATCCTTGTTCTTCTTCAGGTAATCCCAAAGCATTTGCTTGTAATCCGGATGCACGCAATTTTCAATAATGGTCTTGGCACGCTGAATCGGTGATTTGCCACGCAAGTCAGCAACACCCTGTTCGGTAATAAGCACTTTTACAGAATGTTCATTCTGGTCAATGTGCGAAGCCATCGGAACAATGGCACTGATCTTGCCACCCTTGGCCACAGAAGGACAGGTAAAAATGGACAGGTAGGCATTTCGTGTGAAGTCACCTGAACCACCAATACCGTTCATCATCTTAGTGCCCATTACATGCGTAGAGTTGATGTTACCGAAAACATCCGCTTCCAGCGCCGTATTGATGGTAATCAGGCCCAAGCGGCGGGAGACTTCGGGACTGTTTGAAATTTCCTGCGGACGAAGCACAATTTTGTCTTTGAAGAAATCCCAATCCTTATAAATCCCCTCCAGCTGAGCTGGTGAAATCGTCAGTGAGCAACCACTGACCGAAAGGACATCACCCGAACGCATCAGATCGATCACCGCATCCTGAACCACCTCCGTATACATCCGGAATGGAGGAATACCGGGGTTGGAACCCAAAGCGCCAAGTACGGCGTTGGCAATGTTGCCTACACCAGACTGAATGGGCAGGAAAGAAGCAGGAATACGATTGGCTTTCAATTCCTTCACCAAGAAGTTGGCCACGTTGGCACCTACCGCATCCGTCACCGCATCGGCAGGAGTAAATCCGCCAACTTGGTCATTTTCGTATGTTTTAACGATACCGACAATCTTAGCCGGATCCACTTTCAAAACCGGGCTTCCGATGCGGTCCATCGGTTCAAAGATGGGTATTACGCGACGCATGGGGGGATCCAATGGTTCATAAATATCGTGCAGACCCTTAATGAATTTGGGGTGTTTAGTGTTCAGTTCCAAAATGATGCGGTCTGCCAAATGGGCAATCGTGGGAGAAATCCCGACACCGGTTGTCAACACGAGTTCACCATCTTCCGTTACGTCACTCACTTCAATGATGGCAACATCCAGTTTCCCGAAGAAACCGTAACGCATTTCCTGAGCCAAAATGGACAAGTGCATGTCAAAATAAGGGACGCCACCACTGTTCATGCTTTTCCGCATATCCGCATTCGATTGATAAGGAGTGCGGAACAGGATGGCATTGGCTCTGGACAATTCTCCGTCCAAGGAGTCGCCGGTCGATGCGCCGGTAAACATGCCGATCTTGAATTGACGGCCTGCTTCATGTTCTTTGATGGCCTTTTCGGCAATTGCTTTTGGGATGATCTTGGGGGCACCGGCAGGGGTGAAACCACTGAATCCAACACGGTCGTTGTGATGGACAAAAGTTGCTGCTTCTTCGGCAGAAATGAATTTTAAAGACATACGTCGGGGGTTTTTAAAGTCGGCGCAAAGGTAGGAAATTCTTTAAAATTTAGTTCTAAAAATCTCACTGTAAATGATGGCTTTTTTCATTTCATCGGGTGAAGAAAGGTCTATGGAAGCCATAAAAGGATCCACATACTCTTCAACAGGCGCAAATATCTCACTTTTAGAGGCTGAAGTGGCTATGGTGTGGCGCTCTTTTGCCTCTGGAACATCATAACCCCTTTCCGCATTCTTGGAATGATTGAAAGCAACCTGAGCCTTTTTTGCAGAAGGGTATACCGCAGGTTGTTTAACTACTGGCTTCGCAGCAGGGGCAGGAACAGGAACCGGATTTCTGGGAATGTAATCGTCTTTCTCCTGAATTTCCTGGAGTAGCTTTTTCAGAATATCTCCACCGACAGAGCTCTTGGGTTCGGCCTGGTTTTCATCCGGTTTCTTCTTAAGCGCCTTCACGATGGAACCAACCACCGAAGCAGCGACAACGATGTAGAAAAAATAATTGTTGTGTTCCATTACCCAGGATTTTTTTCAAAAATAGCACAAACTCCCGTCAAACACAAATATAAATGTCAGGAGGCCAGAAACTGCGCTGCTCTGGAAAAAACCTGATTGAAAGAAGCATTCAACAAAGCAGGTTCGATGCTCGCGTTCATCGGAAAAGGCGATTCATGGGAATACTCGAACGGAAAGTCCAACAATTGGAATTTCTGAAAGGCATTGTCATTACCCATGCAAGCCTCCACGCCTTCATAAGGCATGACCTTGTCCTTTCGAAGGGAGATACCGCTAATCCGGTTTCCAAGATTTTTAAAGAAGCCCTCCCTTTTTTCACGATCCACTTCAGGTGCAATCATCGTATCAAAGGCACTCCTTGCTTCATCCAACGTCTCCCGATGTGTAGCTACCGAAGCCTTTTCTTTTTCGATCCATTCCTTCATATAGAAACTCAACAGTCTGTCGTAGGCCGGTTTATCCATGATGCAGCGAGATTCGCCGAACATCGACTTAAAAATGGAACCACCGCAAAAAATAAAAAGCTTGGATTGGTCGAACAGTTTGTCCGGATTGGCCATCATCGTGATTTCAGCCAAAAAGGCACCGATGGAATAGGCAAAGAAATCGACCGTCGTTCCTTTCTTAAACTTCGGGTGTTTTCCGTTTTTTAGGGAAGTGGCCAACAGGCGCAAATCCTCCACCGTTTGCCGACCGGATGTATAGAATCGAATCGGATCTTCAGAAAGCCTTTCACTCATGGCCACATTGGCAAAACACAAAGACCTGTCCGGCCCAACCAAAGCCTGTCGTTTGCTGACAAGCATCGACATGCTGCGCGGATCACTCCACAAACCCGGTGAACGGTTGATGTGATACGCAATGGGAAACAGGATGACCGCTTTATGAGTATGTTCCGCCAGATATTCTGCCCAGCACAGATACTTATCCCAGCTCCGCTCATTCAACCCATGGAGCAGCACGATGGAGTTGGTCGCTTTTTTCCAACCTTTCGGGAAAAATACGGGATAGTTGAAACGATTGTTTTCGACGATGGCACCATCTTCCAACGCATGATTGGAAACCTGGGTGGCCAATTGGAAATTATAGGAAGACTCGAACGGAAAAAAACGGATGTCAACGCCGGACTTTTTCAAGGCAACATTTTTGCCCATTCCAAAAAGACGAAGCATCTCCTTTTGACGTTGAACGAAATCGAGTACGTTTATTTTTATGGATTTTGACATAGCATTCAATTTTTGAAATGCAAAGTAGGTGAGCCTGAGCGACTCCTCCAAATCAAAGGTCTTTTGTACACTTATTAGGGGTAATTTGCCCCAATCCGGGGTGAAATTCTCCAAAGCGGGGTGAACAATAACTAAAAAACAAGGACCATTTTGCTTTAACTGAATAAATCAGCTACTTTTGTATATTCCACTTCACTAGCGTCATCAACGACCCCATGCCTCAGAAAACTCCTGATTATCTGTATGAAAAGAGCAACATCGTCCGTTTGATACTCTTCACGGCGGTGTTCGCGCTTGGCTTCATCAACCTTTATCATCCCTTTGGGTTTTTCGAATCGTTTAAAGTCACATCCTCCGTCTTTTTCCTTTATTCCAGTCTGATTACCCTGACAGGCGTTTTAGTGGTGGTCATCAGCCGCATCATCATGTACTATTACTGCAAGAAGAAAACCCTATCGCTCATCTATTACGGCCTTTGGGTCCTGGCTGAAATCCTGGCAATGTCTTCCTTCTATGCTTTATTTGAGAAGCTTGCCCTGCACGATACCCGCGATTTTGAAGAATTGATGAAAGGTTCAGCCCTGAATACCAGCCTAGTACTCCTGCTCCCTTACACCATCCTCTGGCTATATTTCTCCTGGACAGATAAAAAGAAAAGGCTGGAACAAATCGACCAAGAAGAAAACGTTCCGCTCCAAACCAAAAAAGGCATGCTCAGCTTCCACGACGAAAAAGGGGAACTGAAACTTTCCGTTCAATCCGATCAGCTGCTTTATTTAGAATCTGCCGATAACTACGTCAAGATCCATTACCTGAACAAAGGGAAAATCACCCATTTCATGCTCCGGAATTCCCTGAAGAATCTTGACGATAGTCTTGCCAGTACCCCCATGATCCGTTGTCACCGTTCCTATGTGGTCAACTTCGACAAGGTCAAGGTGTTGCGGAAAGAAAAGGACGGCATTTACCTGGCGATGGACGAAGAAAACATTCCCGACATCCCCGTTTCCAAAACCTACACCGATCGAGTGATGGCCAAATTCGCCCTCTATTCCGTGTAATCCATCCATCATGACTCTAAAAAATCAGAAAGTTTTCATAGAAACATACGGCTGCCAAATGAACGTGGCCGACAGCGAAGTCGTCGCATCCATCCTCGGCATGGACGGCTTTGAAGTGACCGAAACCCTCGCCGAAGCAGACCTCGTCCTGATGAACACCTGTTCCATCCGCGACAACGCCGAACAAAAGATCGTCTCCCGCCTCCAGTATTTCCAATCCCTTAAAAAGAAGGGTAAAAAACCGGTCGTCGGTGTCCTCGGCTGTATGGCCGAACGCGTCAAAGACGAACTCATCCGCGATCACCACGTGGATCTGGTGGTGGGCCCGGACGCCTATATGGACCTGCCCAACCTAATCGGCGCCGTCCAACAGGGTAAAAAAGCCATCAACATCGAGCTTTCAACGACCGAAACCTACAAGGACGTCATACCGACCCGCCTGGGCATGGGCCGCATCAGCGGTTTCATTTCCATCATGCGCGGTTGCAACAACTTCTGCACCTATTGCATCGTTCCCTATACCCGTGGCCGCGAACGCAGCCGCGAGGCCGAAACCATCCTGAAAGAACTCAACGATCTTTGGGAAAAAGGCTATAAGGAAGTGACATTGCTCGGGCAAAATGTCAATTCTTATTCCTACGAAAACGCCGACGGCAGCAAAATCAACTTCGCTGGACTGATGGCCTTGGTCGCCCAAGCTCAGCCCGGCATGCGCATCCGCTTCGCCACCTCCCACCCCAAGGACATGACCGACGACATCCTGGAAACCATCGCCGCCCACAAAAACATTTGCAACAGCATCCACCTGCCAGTTCAGTCCGGCAGTTCCAGAATCTTGAAACTCATGAACCGCAAATACGACCGTCCGTGGTATCTCGAGCGCATTGCAGCCATTCGTCGCATCATACCCGGGTGCGGCATTTCAACCGACGTATTCTGCGGTTTCCATTCCGAAACGCCCGAAGACCACGAACTGACGCTCTCCCTAATGCGGGAGGTCGGTTACGATTCCGCCTTCCTGTTCAAGTATTCCGAACGCCCTGGCACTTTTGCAGCCGACAAGCTCCCGGATACGGTTTCAGAAGAAATCAAAATCCAGCGACTCAACGAACTCATCGCCCTGCAAAATGAACTATCCGGTGTAAGCAACCACGAAGACATCGGCAAGACGTTCGAAGTCCTGGTGGAAGGATTTTCAAAACGTTCCCGCGAAAAGCTTTTCGGACGCACCCAGCAAAACAAAGTCGTCGTTTTCCCAAAAGAAGACGCCCATATCGGTCAATTCCGCCTCCTAAAAGTGACCGGTTCCACCTCTGCAACTCTTTTAGGTGAATTGATTTGAAATAAAATATAAAAAACGGGTGTTTTCATCGTATATTTGTGATAATTTTCGCACTTTTGCGCCAATTTTGGGGATACTGCGCTCATGAACAAACAAAAGACAATTAACGCAACAAGGGTTTTCAATGCAAGGTTCAATTCAATTGTCAGCATCAGCTTAGTGCTTTTGCTCACTGGAATCATGCTCGTGCTTGGTCTTGTTGCCAACCGACTTTCTCAACACGTCAAGGAAAATATCACACTTTCCGTCATTGTAGACGACGAAATGCACCTTCCTGATGTCAAGATGTTTCAACAACGACTGGCGGCTTCGCCTTGGGTCAAATCTGTAGAATACATCGATAAGGAATCCGCTTTGAAGGACCTGACCGAAAACCTCGGTGAGAATCCCGAAGATTTTTTGGGTTACAACCCCCTGTTAGCCTCTTTTGATATTTTCCTGAAAGCCGATTACGCCAATACCGACAGCATCAACGTCATTGAAAAAGCGCTGAAAGAGAACAAGGGCGTGCAAGATGTCATCTACCGCAAAGACTTGGTGCACTTGGTCAATGAGAATGTCCGCCGCATCAGCGTTATCCTGCTTGTCCTTGCCTTTTTCCTCACCATCATCTCCTTTTCACTGATCCGCAACACCGTGCGGCTCATGATCTATTCCAAACGATTCCTCATCCGCACCATGCAACTGGTCGGAGCCAGTAATAATTTCATCCGTAAACCCTTCCTGATCGAAAACCTCTGGACCGGCATCATTGCAGCTGTTGTGGCAACGGCCATTCTTTCAGGTTTGATGATCTATGTGGAACAACGCCTGAACGGTAGCCTGCAGCTGCTCGATTTCGCAACCATGGCCGTCGTTTTCTTTTCCTTGCTGATTTTCGGACTCCTCATCATCATCAGCGCTACTTGGCTGGCAGTGACCCGTTATCTGAAAATGAATGTCAGCGACCTATATTACGTTTAGAAACCACTTATTTTTAAAATAAAATGAACAAGAATTTTGCTCTTGGAAAACAAAACCTGATTTTGATCGGCATCGGCGTTACCATTGTGATCATAGGTTTTTTGCTGATGATGGGTGCACCATCGGGTAAAACCGAATTTAATCCGGATATCTTCAGTTTCAGAAGAATTATCCTGGCTCCAGGCGTCGCTCTGTTTGGATTCATTTTTGTCATTTTCGGCATCGTCAAAAAGAGCAAAGACGCGTAAACCTGCAGAATGGATTTTATTGAAGGAGAAATTCTGTATTTAAACAAACCCCTGACCTGGACTTCCTTCCAGCTGGTAGCTAAAGTGCGCAACACCATTTGCCGCCACCTCGATATCAAGAAGCTGAAAGTCGGACACGCAGGGACCTTGGATCCGCTGGCCACAGGAGTGATGATCATCTGTACCGGCAGAGCCACCAAACGAATTGAAGAATTCCAGTACCAGACCAAGGAATACATCGCCACACTGGAACTGGGCGCCACAACGCCTTCCTACGATCTTGAAAAGGAAATAGATAATCGGTTCGATTTCAGCCATGTTACCGAAAAAATGGTTGAAGAAACAATTGCAACGTTCGTCGGATGTATCCAGCAGGTACCTCCCTCCTTCTCCGCCTGCAAAGTGGATGGGAAACGAGCGTACGATATGGCCAGAAAAGGTCAGGAAGTCATCCTGAAACCGAAAGTGCTGGTCATTGATGAGATCGAGTTGCTGGACTGCCGGCTTCCGATGGTAAAAATTCGGGTTGTCTGCAGCAAAGGCACCTACATCCGGGCATTGGCCCGTGATTTGGGAGAAGCAATGAACTGCGGTGCGCACCTGACCGCACTATGTCGTACACGCATCGGCGAAATCCGGCTTGAAAACTGCCTGAACGTCGACGATTTTACGAAAGAAATGCTGAATGAACAATAATTTTTTAGACTCTATAAAAAATGAAGCTTTCCAAATTCAAATTTAAACTCCCGGAAGAACTGATCGCACAGTATCCGACTTACAACCGGGATGAATCGCGCCTGATGGTCGTAGACCGCGCTACCAAAACCATTGAACACAAGCTGTTCAAGGAGTTGCCCGGTTACTTCGACAACCACGATGTGTTTATTTTCAACGACACACGCGTATTTCCAGCCCGATTGTATGGTAACAAGGAAAAAACAGGTGCCCAAATCGAAGTCTTCCTGCTTCGCGAGCTGAATCAGGACTTACGCCTTTGGGACGTCTTGGTCGATCCGGCTCGAAAAATCCGTATCGGCAACAAGTTGTATTTTGGTGAAGACGATTCCTTAGTGGCTGAAGTCATCGACAACACGACCTCCCGCGGACGTACCCTTCGCTTCCTATACGATGGCACCCATGAGGAATTCAAAAAGGCTCTATTCGCATTGGGCGAAACCCCGCTGCCCCGCAGCATCAAACGCCCCGTGGAAGCCGAAGACGAATCCCGATTCCAAACCATTTTCGCCCGCAATGAAGGCGCCGTGGTCGCACCCAGCGCCGGTTTGCATTTCAGCCGTGAATTATTGAAACGTCTGGAAATCAAGGGCATAAACTTTGCCTATGTGACCCTGCACGCTGGTTTGGGCAACTTCCGTGAAATCGACGTGGAAGATCTGACCAAACACAAGATGGACTCCGAACAAATGTTCATTTCCGAAGAAGCTGTTCGTACGGTCAATACAGCCAGAGACGAAGGAAGAAAGATTTGTGCCATCGGAACAACCGTAATGCGTGCCTGTGAGAGTTCTGTCGGAGCAATGGGTCACCTGAAAAGTTTCGACGGTTGGACCAACAAGTTCATCTTCCCGCCCTACGAATTCAATGTGGCAAACTCCATGGTTTCCAACTTCCATACGCCACTTTCTACCCTTTTGATGATGGTGGCCTCCTTTGGCGGATATGATCTGATTATGGAATCTTACGAATTGGCCATTCAGGAAAAATACCGCTTCGGTGTCTACGGTGACGCCATGCTGATTATTTGATATGGCTCGGATTTACCTTGGACTAGGCTCCAACCTGGGAGACAAGGAGGCTTACCTACGGCAAGCCATAGAATCTATAGAAAAACAGATCGGGCAAGTTTTGGCCCGTTCTGTTTTTTTTGTTTCCGAGCCTTGGGGGTTTGAATCGGGCAATGGTTTTCTGAATGCCTGCGTGTCCGCTGAGACAACGATCACACCGAAGGAGTGCCTCTTGCTGTTGAAAGGCATTGAAAGCGCCCTGGGGCGCCCGGAAAAGGGCTCAGGCGAGTACAAGGACAGGGTTATAGACCTAGACATCCTTTTTTACGACAATTTGGTGTTGGAGGAACCCAATCTGATCATTCCACATCCACTCTTGCATCAACGAAATTTTGTTTTGGAGCCGTTGGCAGAAATCGCACCGGATTTGGTGCATCCCATTTTTGGAAAAACGATAAAGCAACTCTTATCCGAGTTTAACGGACTATCATAAACTTACAGGCTTCCGATTCTGCTCCGTCTTCGGACGCACAAAAGACCAGATACACTCCGCTGGAAGCCTTCTTTCCATTCTTAAGACAACCGTTCCACGAGAACTGGCCCCCCAGGGACGTACCACTTACCACCGCATAACCATTCAAATCCGTAATTCTGACCTGAGTTTTTTCCATCAGCCCGGTCACCGTTATCTGACCATTGTACTCAGGTCGAACAGGATTCGGGAAAACATGTATGTCCTGGTAATTCACCTTACCCTCCGTAGCATCACTACGGTAGGAAACCAGCCCGGCATCCGTTCCAATAAAAACTTCGCCCGTTTCAGGGTTGATGGCAACAGACCAAATATAATCCGAAGGCAACGGACTGTTTTGCATGGTGAAATGATGCACTGTTTGAAGCCCATCCGAAGAAAGCAAGTAAATCCCATTTCCTTCGGTTCCTATCCATTTGCGATTTGCCCCGTCAACAGCCATGCAGTTGATTCGGATATCGTTCAGCAGGTAATCGGCGTTATCTGTGCCATCGTTTCTGGGAATCTTGATACGAGTGAACGTGTAATCCCTATCAAAAATCCTAGATACACCAGTTGCCAAAATTGGTCCGATATTCGAACCAATCCAAATTGTCCCGTTTTTATCCTCCACCATACAGCAAAGGGTGAAGGGCGTCAGGAGCTTGCCGTCCTGATCCGTAAAATTGTCAAAAGCCCTGCATTGGTCGTCGCTTGTATCGGTCAAAGTGCCGTTGTTGTCCAGAACAAAAATTCCATAACTGAACCTCACTGAATTCATCCATACCTGTCCTTTTGAAGTGAACAAAATGGAATTCCAAGTCGGTGCCGTCTTCATTGCAGGATAAAAAGGCTGAAACCAGGTTCCGTCCGGTTTGAGAATACATAAGGCAGAATCAGGTAAATTGCTTGTTTCTCCGTCCGGATAATACTTTGAATTTAAAACCCATAGATTACCGTCTTCATCGAATGTCGCACCATCCACACGACAAAACCGACCGGGAATGATATTCCGAAGGGGACAGTTAATATCGTTCGGACCATGTTGCTTGTAAAACAAGTTGTTCCTGAATTCCATCATACCGTCTCCCCAGGTTGTAATGAAATAATGGGTTTTATCGGCTGGATCTATCGCCATGTTCATAAAATCCTGCGACTTATATCCAAGAGCTGCATTCATCGCCTGCTTGTCGTTCAAACCACGCCACTGGTCGTCTTCAAAAATAAGCAAATCCCCATCGTAGAAATATCGGTTCCCCCAACGAGCGCCTGCCGTAGCATAATAAACACCGTCCTTAAAGAATGCATTCCAAGCCGTATTCTGAGTGGGCCCATCCGGAATGATGGAGTCTTTTTCCGTTACATAAGCTGCATTTTCATACTTTAGAACAGACAGTCCGGAG